>QRFC01000275.1_pt1 | contig 55163 bp, 87 predicted proteins | sample 1861061 | NCBI WGS metagenome assembly QRFC01 (sample SAMN09711282, study PRJNA482702) | Human gut metagenome, whole genome shotgun sequencing project.
ATTTTCGCTTTTTACTACTGTTCCAATCTGATTTTTATATACAACAATATCTCCATATTTCATATATTTTTGCCTCCAATCTTCAAATGAAACTATTATTTACTTTGTTCTCTTTGTTGACCATCAATCTCAAAATTAGATTGTTCTTCCATGATAATTCCAATACTTTTCATATAGTCCTCTTCTAACGTAAGCACTGTCTCAATTGTATCTTTGTCAATATTACATCTTTCTGCAATAAAATTTATTGCATCTTCCAATTCATATACTGGCGTATCATTCATAATACTATTCTCCTTTCTACATTCTACACAATATCATCCAACAACTCAATCACTTCGTCAAGTTTGTCGCTTGCTTCTTCCATACTATCAATTGCATCTTCAGAACACATTCCTCTATAGCTACTTTGTAATCCTTCTGGCATGTTATCAAATGCATCCTGTTCTTCACTTAATATAGAATACAACTCACTTGAAACTTTCTTCAAATCGGTTTTAATCAAATCAATTTGGGTTTTGAGTTGCCTTATCTTTTCTCTTCTCTGTTTATTCATTACCTATCACCCCATAATGCATGGACTACATCATAATCACTTGGCATACATGTACATGTCAAAGCTCCAAATTTCAACTTATTAAATTCTTCTTTTGTAATTTCAATTCCCATATCGCCATCAACAGTAGTATTGTAATCAAGCTTTCCTTGGCATTCTGGACGGAAATACCATACTCTATAGAATTCTTTACCAGTTTTACTATTTTTACCACTAAACAAACAGGTAATTGTTCTGCCTGAACTAATTTCAGTTGTAACAGTTTTTCCGAAATATGGATTGTATTGACTATATACATTTTTTCCGTATTTTAGATTTTCCTGTTTATCATGTTCACTCATTTCGAATAACTGCTGTGTTCCTCTTCCATAAGAAGTGTCGTATACCTTACTGCTATTCACACCAACAGTAGAATATAATTTAACTCCATTTCTATCTGTTGTTTCAACTTTCTTTACTCTTTCTCCATTGATATATTCGTTACACAATCTATCTGCATAATGAACATTTCCCTTTTCATCAACTGTACGAGTAGTTCTCTTCATATCATAATTGTCATACGCTGCCTTTGCAGCACTTCCTGCATAAATTCCTAAGAATGCTAATAGTCCTCCGAACATATTCATCAACCACCTTCCTTATTTTATATTACTATTTTCTCCACTTTTCCATTTCATCTACAGACTTCTTGTTTAAGTTATTATACATATCTTGTCTCTTACGAGACTCTTCTTTTTGATTAAGATAATAAGGAATACCAAATACAATAATAAATGCTATTAAATATGCCATAATAATTACCTCCGTTTTTCTTTAATTATATCATGTGTTGTGTCCGACAAATAATACTGAAATGTGCTTTTCATTGTAATTTTATTTCCATCTCCACATAAGATATGGATTATATGTTTTACAATATGGATTGCAACATCTCTCTACTAATATACATTTATCATTTTTCCATACGAATTCTTGTATAACAGATTTCCTTCCACATATATAACACATTTTCATTTTCTCACCTCCGAGGAAATTTCCGTTTCATACTAAATCGCCAGTTCCAAATATAACACCCTTTTCCATTAAATCATTAAGCGTCACACTTTTGATAGCATTCTCTGGAATGTCAGCTATGATATTTGCGTTATCTTCTAATGCAGCAATATCAATTGGCTGTCCTAAATGTGTAAGTATAAATACGTGAAAATGAGGATACTCTTCTGGATCGTAATTTTCAAAATCCTCTGGCATTTTTAATTTTGAATCCTTAATATGATTATAAAACATTCCTGGAAACATAAACATTCCACTCATAATATCTACCTCTCTTTCATACAACTAAATCATCGTTTTATTTCTCTGCTAGGATGTCATTAATGTGTTTTGTATACGAAATAATCTCATCAATCTTATATTTAATTTTCTCTGTATGTGTTTCACCATCCTCTATTTTGTCGATAAGCTTTCCAATATTACTTGCTGTTGTACGAATGCTCTGTTGGTAGAAGGATAAGCTTTCTACCTCGTCTGATGTTAAAGTATATAATTTCTGCATATATATTTCTCCAATCCTAAAATTATCATTTCATGTCCAAATTTACTTTAATCATTTCCATTGCGTTTTCTTTGATTTCATTACGCACCTTTTGTAATTCAGCCCATGTTATTTTTTCTTTCATGCAACAATCGCCCCAATTACAGTACATGTATTCTATGACTGTATCAATAATGTTCATAATTGCTTCGTCACTTGCTACAACCCCAATCTTTTTCATAGGTTCATTTAGTGACATCTTATAAATCTTATTATCCTGTATATGGTAAAGTCCGTTATTCATAATATTCTCCATTCTTCTAAATTTTACTTAATTGTGATATTACTCCTTTCGGTTCACTCGTTTCAAAATAATTTCTGTATCTGTATAGGCAGTGCAATATGCAATATTATTGTTTTCATCATAATAATTTACATAATACATATCATCGTCAAATGTTCTATTGACTCCAATAAAACCACCTCTTCTTTTGCCGTTTAAATAAACATCATACTTTACTTCTTTTAATGTATCTGCCCAATAATCTTGAGGATTTTTCACTCTCCATATAAAATCATGTGGTGTTGTTCTTAATTCATCCATTATTTTACCTCCAATTATCAAAGGAAACTCTTGTTTCCTTGCCTAGTTTCTTTCATATTTATAATAGCTTCCGAACCATACAAGTTTTGGGTTCATAATCGTACCAACATTTTCTTTAACCTGCCCACTATCGTTAAATCCTTTCTCGGTCATTTGTTCTGCATGTTTATCACGTTCCTCTTTTGAATCATAATGGTACTGTTCTATCACTTCTATATAAGAAGTATGAACTCCATTTTCATATGAATGTTTCTTGATAATACTTTCTTTTACAATCTGCATACTTCATCACTCCTTTACTTCTGCATTTAATGTAATCTCATACTGTTCGCCTTCAATTAACCGTTCATTTAATACTTCCATGTCTCCGTCTGTGTCCCATTTAATATTTATTGCCTTTAACATAATTATCACTCCATTTCTTTTAAAATTCTTGCAAACTCTGTATGCATTTCAAGTTCTTTCTGTTCACAATAAAGAAGTATTTTCCAACCTTCAGGTTTCCTTTTCTCTTTTTCAAGTGCTTTCTGATATTTCTGTATATATTCTTTATTGACTTCTATCATTCGCAAGCAATTTTCCACAACTTCTTCTTTAGTTCCACATTGATTTACTGGAAATCCCCATGCACTTTTATGATCCATTTCTGTTCCATAACCATAGAAAGTATCGCTATACTTTGCTAAAATAAATTTACTACCCATTCCAGTAAGCATTTCAGATAATACTGTCATATATTCACCATCCAATCTTAAAATGAAATTGCTATTTCTTCTTAACTGTATTTGTGATTTTCCAATCATTTGTCGCTCTTACACAATAAAAAAATCTAATTTTCTTTCCACTTGCTGATATCGTATTAGGCTCACAATTGATATAATAATTTTGGTTTTTAATTTGAACCACATCACCTTGTTTTAATGTTTTGTTAGTTACTATTGCCAATGGGATAATATGATTACATGTTTTAAATAATAATTGCATATCACTCCACCTCTCTTTCTAGTTCGTCATTCTGTGAATTTTATTCCAATCAATCTGCTTAAACAGTTCACTTCTAAAATCTTCCAACTCGTCTGCTTTTTCACACTGCTCGCAATAATCATCCACATCATCAAAATAATCTTCGTCTGTTTCCATCCACCAATCTTCCCACTCAGACTCATCTTCGTTCCACATCTGAATACCGCCTGTATTGCAATAATCTGGCTTAATTCTGTTCTGCAACTGGAATGCATCATAAGCAGCTAACAGATCCATAATCTTTTTGCCTTCTTCTACTGTATCAACTGGAATATAAAATACTTCTCCATCTGCTCCTACCTGTGGAATCCACCATACTCTTAATTTACTCATATTACTCAACCTCACTTTCTAACAATAATAATCAAATTCACTTAGTCCACCAGATGTTTCTACAAAAGCTTGTGCTGCATCTGTATAAGTTCCGTCAAAGTTTCCATTTTCAGTATCAAATTCACTTACATGATTTTCGATTTCTGATTCATAAAAACTAAAAATATTTGTAATCAGATTTTCCATATCAGTTTCAATTTCGTAGTTCTGTTCACGAATCCATGCAGCCATATAATCATAGTCACACCATTTCTCTTTTGGATATATGCTATAATCTTTTTCTTCTGTCCATTTACCTGTCCACTGATCTACCATTTATTATCTCACCTCCACTAAGTTATTCTCTTTAATCAACCGTAACTGCACCATCTTATTTAGATCCTTATTCACTGTAATCTGATTTTTACCATTCCCATAAATAAAATGACTACCACGACTTCTAATTTCGTGATAGCCATTTGCCTTGAGAATCGGTTCAAATTCTCGCAATCTCTTTGGTTTATGTTTGCACATTTTTAATCATCCTCCTTTAAATTAGGACATAACCCAAGACCACCATCAATTTCAGGTACTCTTCTATACGCTCCTCTGTGAATACAATCTTCTTTTTTACATTCTGTACAATCACATTTCTGAAACTGTTCATATGTCATTTTCCAGTTTGTTTCTGCAAATCTTTCTCTTGTCATAATATCAATCACTCCCTTATACTTCGTTTCCGTCTCTATCTGTTATAAAAGCGACTTCTGATAAATAAATGCTTTCAAAAGCTTGATTTTCATATTCACCAGCTCCATTCTTCGCTATTTTTTTAGCCTCCTCTAAAGAAGTTGCTTCAATCGTTTGATCAACTTGTGCAGTATAAGTTACTCTATATTTTTCCTTAATACCTATAAATTTTTTATACCTATTATAGTTAGGCGTGTACTCAAATGACTCAGGCGTAATTTCTTGAATAATATTACTTCCCTTCTGTCCATATTCTTCTGATACAACATAAATATTCTTAGTCTCTGTGTCAAAGAAACTCTGACTTTCCGCAAAATCCTCAAACATTACAAACCTTTTATCCTGAAACCAATTCTGATTTAACATATTTATTTTACCTTCCTTTCTTCTAATAAAACAGTTCTTTCTTTTGGAATTAAAAAAAAGCAGATAACATTCTCTGCTATCTGCTTAATTATTCTCTCTATTAAGTCGTATTCATTGCTTAATTTGTATTTTCCTTGTAGAATGGACAATTATCTTCTCCGTTTGTATAATACTTATCAGTTTCATCCTCTGTCATATTGTCATACTGACCACATTCAGAAGTACCTGTTGAATTATCATACCAAAAATGTTTACAGCTATTACAATTTTTCATTATGCAATCCTCCATCCAATCCCTTCTACAACTGTTTCTATTTTGCATTTATCAAGTATTTCTTTTACTTTACCATTGATAAACTCAGGTTTTTCATTCCGTATTATTGCATTATATATTCTAACACATTCTCTTATATCAAGCAATGATACTTGAATACCTCTTACATTTTGTCCATCTAACCACTTTTCAATATATTCTTTTAATCTTTTCATCTAATCAACCTCCAATTATTTTTTCAGGCAAATATCTTCTCTTACAAATATCATTTGGAAACCAATCAATATTCCATACTTTAGCTTCGCCAATCTTCATCTTCTCTAATTCTTTTTCAATATCTATTCCTTCCATTTTAAATGCTTCGCCAAGAGTGTGATTTCCATACCCCATAAATTGAGCATTACATCTATATCCTTCTTCTATTCTTTCAATCAATGCACAAATCATTTTAATTCACTCCTTCCTATTTATATACTATATATTGTATTTATTTGTTTCATACACCACTATATCTTGTAATTATTTTATCAAGAAATTACAATTTCCTTTGATTAAATATTCTCTAATTCTTCCTTTAACTCTGCAATTCTCTCTTTGATTTCATCAATGTCTGGCTGATAACTGTCAATAATTTCTGCCCTCTCTTCTGTCGTCAGATCTTCATCGTCAAGTTCATCTTCCAAATCGCTTTGGATATCAGCAAGTTCATCTTCTGTCTCCTTAATTTCCTTTCTAATCTGTTCTTCGCTTCTAATCCCAAGCCATTCATACACCTGTTCAGAATCGAACCACAGTAAATCATTAAGCTGCGTTTCTGTCATTCCATCAGGATATAAATCTTCAAGAATGTTTTCTAATTCTCCGCATTTACCTTCTCTCTGTATTCTGTCAAGTGTATCAACTGCACCACTCCAAGCCTTAAAACTATCTAAATCTAATTCATATGTAATTGTCATATTCTTCACTCCCTTCTAATAATTCAGACTTACAACTCGTCCGTCATCAAGTTCGAGATAATTTTCATCCTCATTGACTAAATCCTCTCCAAACTTTTCATAATCGAAATATCTATCTGCAATAGAATCTCCATTCTTAATATATCCAAGACTCCATGCTTCTTTGTATCCTAAGTCTGAGCTGTCTTGGAACACACTGCTAATAATTCCTCTGTCTCTGTAATCCAGATAATATTCATCAAATATCTTCTCAATATCTGTATCATCCAGTGAATATTCATCCTTCATATATTCGATTTCACTTTCAATTATTTTCTGCTGAAACTCTTTCGCTTCTTCAGATTCGAGCTTATCATAAATGTGCTGTACTGCTTTTGCTAAAGCTATTCCTTTGTTATAACGTTCATCTCCCTTTGTAATTCCATAACCTAAATCATTGATTGCCTTATTGAACTGAATCAATTCGTTATATTCTGTCTCAGTTAATACTGTTTCAATATCTTCATAAGCAGGAAATTCATGCCCACTATAACAAGCTCCGTTTAAGTTTACTCTTCCAAAATAGTGATTGCATTCAAATCGTGGATTCTTTGAATCAATGTATGCACAGCAATCTCTGTCATCCGAATCCTTTTCTCTAAATAAGAATAAATAACTCATAATCATACCTCCTACTGAATTTCGCTTAATTCTTCCATCTGTTTTTCTGTGAAAATTCTTGTCAAGTCTTTATATTCCTTAATAACTGCAATGTAAATTCGCTCTGCCGTTCTACTGTCCTCGTCATATCCAAGTTCTGAACAAAAATCTTCAAAAGTTCCTGGATCATATTTCTCTAAACAAGCAAGCACATCATATTCGTTTGGTACAGCATCTGCCTTTAATCTTGCTAAATCATTTTTGGCTTTTACCTTTTCACCATATGACATATCTTCAACTCTGTTATATTTGAGTTTCTTTTTTGCATATTCCTCAAATGTCATTGTGAAAATCTCTGTATTGTTAATGCTATCCCAGAATGTGAACGTCATTTTGCCTCTTGGCGTTGTGATTGTTACATCATACCAATTTCTTTTTTCTTTCTCTTTCCAGTTCTCATTCCGTGAAATACCACCATACACGATTTCACATTTTGCATTTGTCTTATTTAAGAAGTTCTTTGCCTGTTCTAAATATTCGTTCATAATTCATTTCCTCACTTTCTTGTAATAAAATAGGCAGCTAGGTATTTATTCTCCTAACTGCCTTTGCGCTTTTGTTATTTTATTATTTCCATATTTCTATCACATCTTTAAAACGTTCTATTCCATTTTCATCTTTATAAGATTGAAGCTTAATATATTTCATCCCATGAAATTTGTGAATTTTTACGCTAACTCCATCACAAGACGGATAAAATGAAATGACTTCATGTTTGAATAAATCCTTGACACCATATGGTGTATTAATTTTATTACTACCCTCTACATCGTAATGATCATTTGCATAAGCTAAAATATTATTATTGATTCCGTCCACATAAACTGTAAAATTCCAATGTGTATATTCATCGCTTTTCTTCTCCATTAAATTATACAATTCTTCTACAACCATTTAAAATCACCTCCAATCATATCAAAAAAGCATTGTCTCATTTTCTTTCATCTAAACATATTTCTTCTGGATATGCAGCCATTATATCTCCGTTTCCAAGTGTTATTTTGTTTAGTTGCTAAATCTCTCTTCTAACTTTCATTTTTGCCTCAACCATATCAATAGCATCTTTCGCTTCTTTCAATCCAATTCCTGGATGTCTGTCACGGTAAATCATTATAGCTTTTACCTTTTCGTGATTCCGTAAACACATCTTAATTGAAGGATTTACTTCTTTTGTAATTCCTCTACACTTCTTTGTGTATTCACGAACCTCATCAAAATTATCTTCGTCTACATAATCTCCATTTACAACAAAAGCCATTTTTGCTACATCACGATTAGTAACAAGTCCACCTTCTGTTGTTGCAAAATAAATATCTCCTACCATTTTATTTTTCTCCTTTCTAAGAAATCTTAGTTTCATCAGTCATAATCATAATCGTTATAGTCACAATCTACACAAAATGTACAACTAATACCTGCTCCAAAGTTTGTGACCAAAATACCACCACATTTAGGGCATTTTCCATTATTCGGATGTACATCTTCTGTAAATTCTTCGTTCTTTCCTAACTTTATCTCATTTTTTCTTTTATGCTTTTTTCTTATCATAATTTTTCTAGGAGATTTTTCTAAGTCACGATGTAAATGACATCCCCACATATTAAGGCTTCCACACTCTTTATATGACTCTGCTGTACTTACATAATCAACGAAATAATACACCATATCACTTGGCTTAAATTCGACTTCATCCGAATAATATTTCCGTTTGATTTCTAGAGCATTGGCATCTTCTGTATCTGCCATACACCATGCTTTTATATCTTTTCCTAAATAACTTCTTTCACTGTTCACTTCAATATTCATTTCTTATTTTCCTCCAATCTGCCTTTGAAATGCGAATTTCAAGTCTAATCAAATTGAGGTGATGCAATTTCTTTTTTAGAAATATATCCTAAACAATATTTCTGTTGTTCCCTCATTGCATCACAAATTCTCATAATTTGCGAATATCCATCAGACTGACTTTCTGTGCATTTAGCTGCAATTTGTTCAATTTCTTTAATATATTCATTCATCATTTTTCTCCTTTCAAAAGAAACACGCATTTCCCTATCTAAACTTCAGTTTCCTCTTCATCGACATTGGATTCGATTAGGTCTGTTTCAAAGTCTGCTATAAAGCAGCCGTGGTCAAGATGCGTTTTTGCATCACTTTCTAAAATGTTTTGTGCAATTTCATTCGCCTTATCTTCAGATTCTGCACAGATTTCTAATTCGTCCATGATAATTCTAACTGTGTATTTATTCACGATTTGTCACCTCCACGTATTTACTTACTAAATTCTGCTAATGCACACCCTATACAAAGAAATCTGTCTGCCTTATCATTCATTTGCCTACAAGCTCTACCATAGTAGCCACATATACAAGGTACTTTGCATTCGTTTTCATCGCTTCCTACCTTATTTTTAATACAGTTTTCTTCAAATGCTTTTTGTTTTTCACTTGTTATAATTGGGAACATATAACTCTCTCCTTATGAAATATCCATTTACTGTGCCATTTTCTTTTTTAAATCGTCAATAATTTCAATAACTGTTGCTGTGTCTAATAACGGTCTATTTCTATACTGACCATCTGGACATTTTATTTCTGTTACTATATCAGGAGCATGGCTAAGGATTTCTTCTTTGAGTGTTTCCGCATATGCTCTTATATTTGCTTTCCCCATTTCTTCCACCGTATGCCCAAGGTCACCCATAAACATGTTTACTTCCTCGACTTTTCTTGCGACCGCTCTTTTGTCTTTAATAATTACTTCATATTCCCCTTCGCCACAAAATGACACTGTATAAGGATATACAAATTTATCATATCCATAGCCGAATTCGAGTGTATGGCTAACGCCATAGTCTCCTCCCAACACCGCATCTTCTTTTACAATTCTTATGTTCTTATTCTCTACCATTTAAATTTCCTCCTTATCTTGTCCAATGAAGCGTAATAGACTTAATATCTCTTCCTCTCCATTTTGCTTGTTGTTTTAATTGTTCTATCCAATTTTTGCATTTTTCTTTGTCCTCAAAAGGATGTTCAACGCAATCACTGTAATATGTATCATTCCAATACCAAACTTTGTGATCTTCATAAAGATCTTTGAACCTTACCCTTAAATACCACCGTTTCTTTATTTAATCACGCTTCCTACTTACACTCCTGTAAGATCTTTATCTCAAAAAGCTCCACTACGTCATCCAGAGCTTCACGCAATGTGAATTTCTCTTTCGCATAAGAGGCGAACCATGCTCCAAGATTGAATTCATAGGAATCCTCATCACTCATAAGAATGAGCTCCATTTTCTTACCGTTTTTCTCTACATCGTAAAAAATAATACTGTCCATCGTTCCTCCTACTCGACTGCTAAATTATTCTCTTTGATCAGGCGCTCCCTCACCATTCTATTCAAGTCCTTATTAACCGCTATGATTTTGTGGGAAGTTCTGTTCATATAAATGAAATGACTTCCCTTACACCGTGCAAATTTATATCCATTCTTATATAAAATGGGTTCAAATTCACGGAGTTGCTTTGTTTTTCTATATGACATATTCACCAATCCTTTCCTTATTGTAATGTGACCGTATAGCCGTTATCTCAGCTTCGTATTTATATGTTGTATGTATTTGGTTTACAATATGTTATTCTCTACTACATCACTTTCGCTTTCACAGTTTTCTTTGTTGTCTTATTATTTCTGAATGGACTTTCCATTTCGTAACGGACAATCTTAGACAGATAATCAAAAATCTGTGCCTGTGTCTTATCCATAATATTCTCTACAAAGAATTCAGTTCCTTTGCAGTTTTTAATCAGTGCCGACTCCATTTCATCCGTTCTGCCTTCACAATATGCGTATAATGTTTTTAATGCCCTAACAACTTTTGCTGTATATGCTTTTCCGTTGTAAGTGTCTGCATATCCGTTCCATTCAAGCTTACCGAGTAATCCAAGCATAGAATCAAGTAAATCGGCATTTCCGTTACACCACTTGATTCCGTCAGAGATAGATGTAAATGTACCAACAACATTTTCTTTCTCATCATCTCCCTTTACTGCCACATTATGTTTTGCGCAAATGTCATGCAATGCCACATATTCTGGTTTCTTTGCTGCAAGAGCCGCATGGTAAATGTCCATTGGCTGCATTTTTGCACGATCACTTGACTGACTAAGAAATAAGTCAATCGCTTCTTCAAGACTGCATTCCATGACTTCCACAACCACATCTTCTTTACCTGCCTTGAATGCGCCATAAATTCTATGCTGACCATCAATACAAAGAAGAATGCCGTTATGAAGTAATACTTTCGGTTCATCCCATTTATAGGAGTTATAATTGTTCCCGATTGCATAAGCTCTTTCCAATTTGATCCGTCTCTGCCAATCTGGAATATGGATTTCTTTTGGATCAATCACCATGAGAAGTTTATCTCCGATCCGTGAGTTGTTCCGTGCGGCTTTTACCATATTTGCGATTAAAAGTTTCTCGTTCTTACCCGTGAATCCTTCAGCATTCCGTGCTTCCTGCATTTCCATTTCTGCTTCCTTTGCCTTTAAATAAACTCTTTTACACATAATTGTGTCCTCCTTATAATATTTTTTGCATAAAAATAACGGCTTGCTTTCGCTTGCCGTTTAGTTCGCTATTTCGAATGCCATACTCTTGAGCATGTCTGATTTCCAACAACTAAAATCAGGAAATTCCGTCCTCACACATTTATTCTATGATTTTTGCAATCCGGCTATCCCAGATATCCTTGGCGTTTCCCTCTGTTAATGCTATTGTTGGCATTTCTCCCACCTTCTCGATCAGTTCTTCTCTCGACATATGATAATCAAGGATTCTGAGGTATCTTAAAAGATCTTCTTTATTTATGTATTCTCCCTCAATAAAATCTACTTTCTGCATATCATTTTCTCCTCTCTTCTTTCACATATTTGTTTGCATCCGCACAACTCTGCATTCCGTGACACCAACATCTATCACCGCAATTCACGCAAAGATTGTGTTTGATTTCTTTTACCTGATCTTCACTCATACTTCTACCTCCGCAAGCAGATATTCATAATATGCGGTTTCAGTTTCAAAAAGCATGTAACCTTTTACCGTAAATCCCATATATCCGTTTGGGACTGTGTATCCTTTAGGCATTTACGACCTCCTTAGTTGTTACATCTGGTGAGATTCCCATCTCGATCAATGCTTCCTTTGCTGACACATTTTTAGATACTGCTAAAAGCAAGGCATAGTAGTTTGCCTTTAACATCTGATTCCGTAATAATTCGTTCATTATTTTGTTCTCCCTTCTTCATGAATTGTTGCGCCGTACTTATTGCCACAAATACACCGAATCTCAAGCGCGATTTTAAGTTTTTCATTATCGCGGCAGTGGATTGGTACAATACGTGCCTCTCGCCCACACTTGTTACAAATGACTTTAAAACCATCCTTATTTCCATACTCATTAGATCCAAACTGATACATGCTAAAACCTCCCTTCTATAACATTCCACATGCAGACATAAGCCTTGCAGCGAATGGATGTTTATTTTGCTTTAACTGCTCTGCAAGCTTGTGTTTCTGTTCGTTGGCATAGCGTTCTTCAAAATGCTGCCTATTTGAGTTCGCAATTTCTGCTTCTGGTCTATTGTCGATTACTTCAAGTCCGTTTGATGCAATAATTATCATATGTATATATTCTCCTTTCTGAGCATCAAAAAAGCGATGCTAACTCAAGTGCTAACATCGCTTTGCTTTTATTATGCGTTTTGATTCCTCTTGGTTTCTGCGGTCGGACTGTATAGATCCGTGACGGCTGTTTTGCTTTTGCAATTTCATAGTCGCAATAGGCATTATGGGTTACTTTCTGTTTTTCTGACATGATTCGTTTCCTCCTTAATTTTGGGTATAAAAATAGCACCTAACAGATTTTAATTTCCGTTAGATGCTTAAATTACTGCAATATGTCTTTTCTGTAACTTTCCATTTGTAATTCTTTTTCCTGTTCGTGTTTCCAGAATATAAATCTTTTTACCTAAATAACTTGTATCAATTAGCCTGTCTCCGTTATTAAAATAATATGTTCTGCCTTGCGTTCTAATGACTTTTAATCCATTTTTCAAATAGTCATTATAATTATCTGCATCTTCCTTGCTTGCGAATAAGATTCTTCTGTTTTTGTCTACTACTTCATACATTGTTTTGTTCTCCCTTCTTTGATTATAATGAAATAATACCCGAAAATTGGGTGCTTGATTGGTGCGTTGGTTATATTTGACGCATTATTTGCCTTGTAATTGCTTTTTCATTGCCTCAAGTTCTGCTATTTGTGCTTCGATTGAGGCAATTTCAGCATTTGCCTTCTCATATTCTGCGTCTGGTATCCATTCCATTATTTCGCTTGGTTGAACACGGAGATATTCGCAGACTTTATTTATAATGTCCGTATTCATTGGTTTGTTTTTTGAAAATTTAGCTGGCATATTTACAGAAATTCCAGCATCGCACAATGATTTCCATTGCATATTTCTATCTTGCAATATTTTTTCTAATTTTTTATATACAATCATATTATTTTACCTCCATTAGATACGCCTCCATTCTATCACACAACTGTGTGGTTCACAAGTAATTTGTGATAATGCACACTATGAAAGAGCAGACTATTTGCGTTGGTCTGCTCCTCTAACTATGCACTATTCTTTTATTATATCAAGTTCCGTTACATTTACACCTAAAGCGGATAAAATGACTTTTAAATCTCTGTAACGTGTTTTCATGGATTCATATAACGCACTTTCCTTTTCTGCCATTTTCATCCATTCCTGTAAGCGTGAAAACTCTTCTACGCAAATTTTAATTGTCTCCTGATTATTCATTTCTTCCATCCTTCCACCGCCTTCCTAGTTATAGTATAGCGGATTTATTGCATGTTTACAAGTTACTTATTTGATGTACATATCGCAGAATACAGCCATGAAAAGTTTGTTAAACTGTGCTTTGCTAATAGCCGTGTGAAGTGTACCTTCATTCACAATCTTTTTAGACTGTGCGTATCTTGCACCGAACATGTCCGACATATTTTCCGCCAATTTGCTGACCTGTGCCTGAGAACATCCTTCAATGCCGAGATTTTCAAGAAATGTTTTAATTGTTTCCAAAAAGTCACCACGTTTATGCTCGTTGATTTTTTTTGTATAAGCGTCATGCATACCTTCCGGGATAAAGATATAAGTATCTTTCATAGACTTTGTGAGTGGTTCGACAATAGCCTTGTGCTCGGCTTCAGCCTTCCGGATCTTATTGTCTACTTCAATTCTTGGGAATTTTGCAGACACTTCTTCTACAGATAACCCGTTGTCAAGGTCGTTCTGACGGTTCGCAAGAATGTTCTCTAACTGTGCTTTGAGTGGCTTAATCTCGGCTTTATACCGTAAATCTTCTGTAGCGATTGCCAGAGCAGATTCTTTAAAAGAGTGTAACTGTGCAGTTGCTTCCTTGCTCATTTTTGTAAAGTTAATCTGATTTTTAGCCATAGTATGCTCCTATTCTCTACACCTTTTTGTTGGGAGTTATTGTGTAGTTCCCATGATTTTTTATTTGTTGAGTGTGTCATGCACACTATAAAAGGGTAGACTGGTAGTGTAGATCTGATTGTCCACCCTTCTAACTATGTATGACTTATGTATTTATAACGCCTATTTCTTCTATTCTTTAGAAGCAAGGCAGAGCTAGTTATTGTGTAAACTATTCACCTTTAAACCAACTGCTTATAGCCTATCTCATTTATTTTAGGCACGGCGTAGTTACCGCCCAACGTTTTCTCCCACGTTGTTGCATGGCTACTAAATCAAATTACAATCTAACCGCCCCACATGGGCATTTTAGAAAGACTGAGTTTCAATCGTTCAATCATGACTGGGTTTTAAAGTTGTCTAGGTGCAACCCATACGCGCATAGTGTTCAATACACTACTTCCGAGCAAACGGTGTTATATAGGTTTTGAAACTTTTTTGTGGAATTTTTCACTGAACCGTGATAGAATAAGAATTGTAGTGTGCGGTTCAATGAATCCACTATGTAAGGGTGTAAGGTGTGCTAGACTTTGCACCCTTTTCAAGTCGTTGCTGTTTGACTTGATAATACTGTATCACATTTTCGTGTGATTGTCAAGTTGTAATTTTCCTGACCTTACGAAAAAGGTTCGTTTTACGGTACTTCTTTCAACTTGTCTATACTTTATCACACGTTTGTGTGTTTGTCAAGGACTTTCCGAAACTTTCATGGAAATGTTTTCGTGTGTTGCTATGTCCTATTGACATTATCTATAGTATCACATGATTGTGTGATTGTCAATAATAAATTTCAAAAAACACGATAAAATCATAACACGAACACATGTTCGAGTATGTTCTGCTCTAACAGTCCGGATCTGATTTTATCGAACGTTTGTTCTATCTGAGATCCTACGGAAAAATATAGAAATACCGTGGTTTTAGGGTGTCCGGGGTGGCAAAAACTAGATTCAGTGACTGGAAATGCAGCAAAGCCTATAGCTGATTTATCCACACACCAACTCAAAAATCTAACCAATCTCTAATCTTTAAAATCCCCAACAAAATCAAGCAAAATCCCAAATTTCCCATCTCAACCCCCTTATCGTACCCTATATCGTCAAAACCCACTAAAATCAAGCATTTCAGCCACTTCACAACCAAAAAATCAAACTCCCATTTCGCCAAAAAACCATCCATAAATCTAAAATTTTCCTTATTTATAAGTACTTTCACCGATAAGCATTTTCCCAGTGAAAAATTCCAAATCATATCATCCATATTAACCTCACTACCAATATATCCTCTCAATCTCATCCCCCAATCACTAGCTTAAATCTCACGAAATCGACTCAAATTCATTTCAAAATACCTCCAATGATAAAATCCTTCCCTAGACATAAAACTCTCTTATTTCTCTCTCAAAACGAATATAACCCATAATATAGGGGGCTACCATAAAACTATATGAAAATTGCGCTACTAAACAGAGAATAATGTATATAGAAAGACAAAAAATCATTTCAAAGGAGATTTAGCAAATGAATACATATCTAATACCAACAACAGCAGCATATTGTTATGAACCATATGATTATATCTATTTGGTATATGCCAATACCACACAAGAAGCATATAAAAAAGCATATAAAGAATTACAAGGTGAATACATACCACAAGCATTACAAAAATATGAATCATATCCTTTTGAATTATACAAACCAGATAACACATTTACTTTCCCATTTCACAAATCAAAGAAATATGATATACTTAAAGAAGCATTTAAAAATACTAAAGGAGCAGAATATATGTCATATTTTCAAGTAAACTGGAATAACTATACTGATCAACTAGCTAAAATGGCAATTTTTGAAAATTGGTCTAATCCAACGTACCCTAATAATGGAATTCTGGCTAATTACCTAGTGAAAACATATGATAAATTGACTTCCGAAAAGAAAATAACAATAGGAAAAGATTATGCTTTATTCAATACAGGATTATTTAATAAATATTACGATCAATTATATACATATCAATCAGGAACAGAAATACTATTTCTTACTGGATATGAACTTGGACGTATTGGTATAAAAGAAAGACCAGAAAGAGCAAATTATTTTGAAAAGCCAGAATTACTTCTTTTTGATTGGCATTATCCAATTGATGTACATTATACTCACATACTTGATGATGAAAAGAACAAACAACGTTTACCAAAGGCTTTTCTTGAAAGTGCCAATAAGATTAATATTTTAAACGGTGCACTAGACACAATGAAAAAGAAAGTTTCCGCAAATTATAAACTAGCAATTCCACAATATTTTGATGGTAAAATACAATTACTACTTCCATTATGTTTAATGTCAGATAATAAACCTGATGTAGCAATTGCAGTCACTAAAAAAGATAACTCATATCAAGGACACACATGTTTAACGTTAGATATGGCATATAATAATGCGAGACTAATAGCAAAGCCAGAATCTACTTGGTTATCTATTTGACCATTTAAATATAACATGATATCAAAGACAGATGATTGATTTCGTCTGTCTTATTTTTATGCCAAAAATAAGAAATAAGCAGAGAATATATTATTGAGCAGTATCCTACTGCTATCCCATCACTTACTCAAAGAAAGGAATTTAGTATGAAACCAATTAACAGCAAAACAGAAAATGAAATACCAAAATATCTCAAGTCAACAGAGAGTAGCATTTCCAAGAGTAACCGCAAGTCTAAACATAAACATCACTATGAAGAATGTCTGATTCAAAACAAATGGAATTTTAAAAGTAATGCATTTACTCAAGAAGAAAAAGAACGTATACATACTTCATTGAGCAGTTATTGTATTATCTGTGGAAAAATTGGAGGGATAATTAAAAATAGTAAATATCAGAAAGAGATTGAAGTATCGCAGGAACAAAATCAAACAGAAAGTAACTTTTGGATAAGTATATCAGGTAAAGAAATTTATGAAATGTATCATGATAAGTTGCCAGTATTCTTTGTAGAGGATATTTACAAAGAGAAGTATGTTAATTTGGAACAGAATTGCAATTTAAAAGGAGAATAAGACATATGAAAGAGTAAACAAAAAAAATAAGAGTTTAATTAAAATCATTGTAATTGAATATCATAGTAAATGAACTATCTGCAAATTTGTACATTTTTTAGCACATTTTTTCTCTACACTTTGGGAGTGTACGTACATAAATTTGTACATTTTTGCATCATGGTAATTCATAACCATTGATTTTTAAATGTTTACTCTTCTACACTCCTATTTGGAGAATATACAAGTGAAAGGAAGTGAATAGATGCAACTATGGTTAAGTGAAAAAATATATAAATCAGACAAACTCTCTATATATGGTTTAGCAGCTTATTGTGCAATAAAAACGCTTTTGCCTAATGAATATGTTAAAGAAATATGTACATCTTGTGAGATATTAGCCTATCAGCTTACAAAATCATTAGATTACTCACGTAGATTTTATACTGGTCTAAAGACTGGATATGATGAGTTAATTGATCAAGGCATTATAAAGAGAGTTAAATCGAAAGGCAAGTTTGACATAATAGATTGTTCTGATCTTTTCATCACAGAAGAAGGTGAATATTTTACAATTGTTACATATGAAGAGATTTTAACCATATGTCAACTAAAAGATGTTAATACTCTTCTATTGTTAAAATATTTCGTCTTTCTTATTGGAACTATCAGCTCAACAATTGATGTGTATATAGACGCATATCAGCACAAATGTCGAGTTGTCGGTAATCTTACTATAGAATACATATCTCAACTTTCAGGTATTTCAGAAAGATCCATTATTGATTACAACAAAATATTAGAAAGTATTGGTCTAATTTATATTTATAGGCAGAACGATTTCATGATCAATAAAGATTCAGGTGAAATAACTCGTTTGCCAAATGTATATGGAAGACCTGAAGATCAGGTATATATTGACGCTTTTGCTGTTAGTCAACGAAAATACAAAGATTCTTATAAATATGTAGAGAATAATATAAGGAAAGCTAATGCAAAAAGGCGACTTGCCCAAATGTATAATCAAATTTGTAAAAATAAAGATTCCAAATATTCTAAAGAAGACATTCTACAAGTCTATGCATATGTCTTGGAAGAAAATCACAAATATGAAGCAACTTATAAAAAAAATAATGATGAATCATGTTTGGAAAAGATTCGTGATATACGAGTATTTGATAAATATAATTTCATAACAAAGGAGGAAAATTTATGTTAAAAGTAGACGGAATTTATAAAAAATTTGAGGAACTGTATAGAAAAATTGATAATAATTTGTCACCGTCTGAACAGCTCGAATTATTAGATCAAGTGTATGAAGATATCAATGACCTAAGACAATAAGCATATAGAGATAAAAATGAATATTGGAATAGAGAATAAACATATGTAACCAATTAACGCAGCACTCAAAAGGAGCTGATTGCAATGAACAAATTTTTAAACAGTAAAGGAGAACTAATTAATGAACAAAACAGTAACTATCGAATCAAAGAACCATAAGTATCAGAATACCTACGGCGGGGACATTTACACATCTGATTTTTCTACTAATTATGGACATACGCAAAATATTACAGGCAGGATTTTGTTTGATTGGGAATTTGATGAACAGTGTCATAGAAATATACTCAATAGATCGAGGTCTTATTAAGCTATGTTTAGCAGACAGGACTATCAATATTTTAAGAAAGCAAAAGAAATTTCTAAAAATTCAGATTTTAACAAAATACATATTGGCTGTATTGCGGTTTATCAAGGTAATATCATTGGAGTCGGATACAATAGTAATAAAACTCATCCAGTACAAAAATACTATAACAAATATAGAAACAATAGAATTTATTGTGGATATCTTGCTCCAAAGTTACATGCAGAAATTAGTTGTTTAAATACAATTAGATTTATGGATATAAATTTTTCTAAAGTGAAATTATATATTTACAGATCGCGGAAAGATCAAGAATATGGTTTATCTCGACCTTGTCCAAGTTGTATGGCGGCAATAAAGGATTTAGGTATAAAACATATATATTATACCACAAACGATGGATTTGCTTATGAGGAAATGGAGAATATAACTTATGAAGAGATTATTTAAAATATTTAAAAAACATTATAAAACAGGATATACATATACTGTGAAACTTAGTGACATTATTATTCAACCTGGTTGGAACTATATTAAGGCTTGGAAAATGAACGAGAAGATGAACTATTTTGAGAAAACGGGTCGCTTCGCTTCCACTATTATTATTGATAAAGATTTTGTATTAAGAGATGGATTTACTTCTTACAGAATTGCAGAAATCAAAGGTATAAAGTATGTGGATGTATATTTTGTTGAATAAATAGAAATTTCATTTGGAGAATATATAAGTGGAGGTAAGTTTTATATGAGTAATAATTTTGACAATGTTGAATAAATGAAAGAATTGATTGTAGATGAACTTTCGGAATGTGAATTTGACAACAATTTTAGATGTGAAGAATGTTCTGAATTGGAGCAATGTTATGACAAAGCTTCTACAAAATCATCTCACGAGTTTGCAGAGAGTTTAGATTATGATGGCTATGATTCTGAAGATGAATTTTGGGAGAATTTAGGTTAAGGCGGTGAATTATTATAAAAAAGGTACAGTATACATTAGTTAAAATCCCAATAAGAGAACTTATTGATGGAGATTTTAATATTCAAATTAATAGAGATACAGAAATCAAAAAAGAATATCTTATCAAGCAAGGTGACTCTCCTTTATTTGATCAGATTCGGAGACTTCGTGGCGAGTCATCATCTCATATAAGTGAACTTATATTGGTTGTTGCAAAAAAGAATCCAAAACAGGAAGAATCTCTTAGAAGAATTCTAAATGATGGATTTACATATAATGGAATCCACTACTCTCGTTTTGGTAAATCAGCTTCCCAAGGTAAAGATGGAATTACTGCATTTGTATGTGATGAAATTTTTGATGAGTTATATTTGATTACTCAGATGGATATTAAAATTGATGAGTGTGTTATTTCTAAGTACGAAGCTCAGAGATGTTTACCATTCAGTTCATGTACTCTTATTAAAGATTATATGCCTAATATTGTAATTATAGGCGAATATGAAAAAACGTTGAAAAATCAGCTTATCAAATATGTAGTTGAAAGAGAAAAAGAATTTGTTGATGAAAATCCTGGTAAGAAAAAGAAATATAAAACCAGAGAAATTGAAGAAGGATTAAAAGATATTGGATTATCACCTTTTGACGGATGTGGCTGTCATGAAGAAAACTTTATGAATACTGTGAGTAAGCAACTTGGATTAGACTATAAAGTTATTGGAACACAGGTGCGTTTACCATTTATTAAAGGATATTCTGTATATGTACCATTTAAACAAATTCTTAAAGAATGGGGTTACACCACCATTACTGACATTTATGGGCATATTCATAACATTGATGACATAGATTGCATTTGGAATATTTCAATGTTTAAAGGGCACAAGATTTTTAAGTCAACTTATGGCGAAAATGCATGGGTTGAATATATGAATACTGTCAGAAAGTATGAATTCAAACTTGGAATCAGTAAATACAGTCATCATATTAAGCATTTAAATAAATATACACGAATGAATTTTCAGTATTTACAATGTCTGGATCTTTGGAATGATAAATATGTCAAATGTTATACAGATAAAACAAAAAAGGACTATGACATATTAGATTCTAAGAATGATGGAAAAATCATTAAGCTTGCAAAATATACCACTAATATGTATGAAAAAATCATTAAAGGTGATAAATTCTATACATATAAATTCATGGGAATTACTGATACAGAAGATTATGAACCAGAAAGTAAATATCTTGAAGCTGCATTGGTAAATGATGTTATGCTGAAAGATCCTGCCGTTAAACAATTTATTTATAGAAAACTTAAAAAGTCTATTGATGAAGCAAAGGTTGGTAAAATTTATTGTTCAGGTTTTTATCATACAGGTGTTGGTGATATGATTGGTTATCTTCAGTATGCCGTTGGTGAAGAACCAGTTGGCTGTCTTGGAGAAAGAGAATTATATACAGCAAATTTTGAACCAGGCTATTGTTGTTCGTTCCGTTCTCCGCTTGTTGATCCGTCAGAAGTAAATAAGATTAAGATTGTACGAAATGACATTCTTACAAAATGGTTTGATTATTTTAAAGACCAAGATGTAGTAATGTTTAATATGTATGATGTATCAGCTCCACAGCAAGGAGGCGCAGACTTTGATGGGGATATTTTCTATTTAAGCAACGATCCTATCATTATTGATTCAAAGATAGATAAGCATATCATACTTGATATTGAAGACAAAGTAACTGCTCAATCAAAACCATATACAAAAGAGAATCTTATTGAGTATGAAGTAATGACAAGAGATAATCGTATTGGTGAAATTACTAATGTTGCCACAAGTATAGAGAATAAATATACGACTAATCCAGATATTCAAAAATTATATTCTGATTACTCTTCTCTTCTAAGAATTTTTCAGGGCAAAGAAATTGACTTCCTCAAAACGGGATTCAGATGGCATATGAATTCAGGTCTTAGAAAGCATCTTAAACAACTTCCATATTTCTTACTTCATAACTATCCTAAAAAAATGAAATCCTATATGAATATAATCAAAAAAAACAAGGACGCATCGGATGAAGACAAAGAATATCTTAATGCATATCACTCCCCTTCTCCTATGAATGAGTTGTGTGACTATATTGAAACTTGGGAAAAGAAAAATATCTTATGGGACAATAAGATAGATTTGGTTGATACTAGATGTTTAATCATTGATAATGATTTGAATTTGTCTGATAGAAAAGTCTTAAAGAAATGTAGGAAGTTTATAAATATGTATGCGGTTGATATTAAGCAGCATTTGAGTCTACATAGAGACAAGTCGGATGATGAAGACCATAAATTCAATATGGATGAAGTTGTAAATGAATATAAGGCAAGACTTCTAAATGAAATTGAATTACCTGAAAGTATTATAGCAAACTATGTTATTAAAGCTTCTTACTCTTCTGTTTCTATTAGCAAATCTCTTGCATGGTCAGCTTATGGTGATTATATCATTGAAAATCTCAAGAATAACACAAATCCAAAGAGAAATATATCAATAAGAGAAGTTCCTTATAAGACGGACAACTCATATGAATATCTTGGAAAATACTATGAATTTGAGGTAGGTGATACATATTTACGACTGTAATGAAATATTTCTATATGAAATTATAGAAGATTACAAAGAAGCAGAGAATAATGAGGTAAAGGACGAGATATTCAACTCGTTCTGCTCCTCAATATGGGCTTCTGATAATAAAAGACGTACATATATTAAAACAATTCATTTTAAGGTCAGAAAGGATTTGCTTAATACAGAACTTGGACAAGTATTTGATACATGGTCTGGAATTGAATATAGATTTTACAAGTCAATGACTAAAGATGAAAACTGGTGTGCTATTATCAGGCAGAAAATCAATAATATCTATACAAGATATTTTGATAAAGAAGTAATTCTTAATAAGGAGTACATGGATTTATTAAAGAAACCAAAACTGATGTACTTCGATTGGTTATCTGGAACTGAAATGGATGCTGATGCAGTTACAAATATAATTGATGATGTGATTGATGAAGCTGAAAAACTCAAACAACGTTTTCAAATGGAGAAAATGACATTATCTTGGAATGAGTATAAAAAGGTTATTGAAGGATTTTTAAGAAGGTGCTTTGATAATTGTAAACTGATTGAGGAATACGAAGATAAAACTCAGATTGTGAACAATTATGATTTTATTACTGAGGATAATTTTTATGTCAGATATATTAACCAGTCTCTTGATGGAGAAATAAGAAAATATCAAAAACAGTATTATGGAATTAGGGATCATAAAAAATATTCTCGTTGTAAATGCTGTGGTGCAATTATTGAAAAAACAAACAATCGTGTTAAGTATTGTAAAGAATGCGGAAAAATCATTGATAGAGAAAAAGCTTTAGTTCGTATGAAAAAATTAAGAGAAAAACAATGTTCGATTTAGAGAAATTGGAGTTTTCATTGAATAATAAGGACTTATAAGCATTTTCAGCTTCGTATATATCAGTAATGGAAAACAATGAAATCAGCTTTCTTGGCTGATAAAACAGAGAATATATAATTGTCGAGAGACAACGATTTAACAATGTCCTGTACGGACATAATATAACACAAATTAAATTCAGAACAGTGATTTGGATCTCGTATCATGCTGAGGCTACAATAAATGCATGTGGTGTACGCAGCCATAAATGCGAACGTTAATGTTTGAGGCGGAGAACTCAATGTGAAACTTCCCATCGCTTACTAATCATTGGCGGTTCTGAACAATTCTAAAAAACATTTCTAAGATTGGTACATATTCATATTGTACTCCTATTCTTATATGTGTCGGTAACTGTGCCACAATTCTTGTAGCACGGTTGCCGATTATTCTCAAATATATTATTGCTGGCGAGTGAAACGGATTATCACACATGACTCATTCTCATGAAATAACAGGTTCGACTCCTGTGCTTCAGCAACTCTCCCATTTTATATGGGAACTGGTCGGTTTCGGATCAGAGGATGAAAATTCTAAGATAAGCATGGTGACATGTATAAAGTGGTTCTTATCGTATTATAAGGCTGCGACTGTAGCAATACAGCTTGACGGAAAACACATAAAATCTACGCCCAACCTTCTATTCAAGGACAACTGTTGGCGAATATGGTTGATTGGCGGGTGTCTCGAAATAGGCACTGTAGTAACACAGAAATGTGGGTATGATTTGTGTACTATTGGTGGGAATATCGCAAGTATAACCGCTGGTAGGATTTTGGTAATATCTCTTAAGTTGAAAAACAGGGATGGAATCAAAAAGTAAGGAGATCGCAATCCGAGCAGGATGGTGATGATTGGGCTGTACTCAAAAGGTACGGATGGTCAAATGTACACCTCATCGTCCAAGAAGAATACATACTTTTGAAGAAACAAATATTAATATAGAATATTAAAATTTAGTATTGGTAAATTACAAGCAAAAGTGTGTACGACCATGAAGATAAAAACAACTTATCCATCTGTAATATGGTGGTATATAACGCTCGCAAGGTGTTATATAAGAAAGTACAAGTATGTGCAACTCTAATAGGACGCAACCTATGAATCCCGCAAGGAAGAATGTGTAGAAAGGAAATCTATGATACTTTGTGGTAAGAGTTTGCCAGTTATGTCAAAACTGGTGTTGTTACTACCTACTGCTTAATCAGCAGTGTGATAAATTGTGTCCAACCGCAATAGACGGTAGTGTATTAGGTCAATTATCTCAGCCTATATTACATATTACATAAAAAGCTCATACTTCGGTATGAGGTTTTTATTTTTGGGATTTAGCTCAGTCTGGTTAGAGCGGCGGTCTTATAAACCGTGTCTGTCACAAGTCCAAATCTTGTAATCCCAACTACTATCTCACTAATATGTGAGAAATTTTAGGAAAAGGATGTGTATTAACATAATTAAGATTACAAAGCAAGAAGTGGAATATTTAATTTCAAAAGATGTACCGTTTGGGTATGAAGGAATTAGTCACACGGTTTCTCGTCACCGTAGAACGTATTATCTTGCAGAAAGTTACAAAAACAAAAAGCTTCATAAACAGTATGAAAATTTAATTGGCATTAAGTAACCAAAATATTTAAGGAAGGTGGTGTGAATACCATCGCAAAGAAAAAGAAAAATTCAATTCGAATTTCTTTTGTAGACTCTCCTTCATCGGAAGATGTAACAGGAAGTCTTATTTTAATTACAACTGAAAATTATAAAATGCTTGTCGATTGTGGTTTACATCAAACAAACAATAGATATGAAGATTTTCTTGTTAATAAAAGAAAATTTAAGGAATTTAAACCAAAAGATATTGATTTCATTTTTGTAACACATAACCATGGAGATCATTGCCTCTTAATTCCACGATTGTATAAGGAAGGATGTTGCGGTGCCACAATAATCTCAGAAGGCTCTATTGAAGTTTTAAGAGACATGTCGTATGACTCTGCTTTTATTAGTGAACGAGATGTTGAATTAATTAATTCACAGCATAATAAAAATTATCAGCCATTATATTCTAAGGAAGATGTGGATAAAATGTTAGAGCATACATTAACATACTCAATGAATAAAAAGATTATTATAAATGATGAAATTGCTTTTGAGCTTATTCCTAGTGGACATCTTCTTGGAAGTTGTCAAATAAAATTATATATTACTATTGACGGACTTACAAAAACAATTCTTGTTACAGGAGACATTGGAAATAAAGTCGTTGACAATCATTTTGTAGGAAAATATCAACAAGTGGATAAAGCAGATATTGTTATAGGTGAATCTACATATGGAGATAAACCAGACATTAAAACTGGTAATAAAGAACGAAAAAATGATTTAGAAAAATTCAAATCTATTATTGAGACACAGATTCATGATATGCATGGTCGTGTTATCATACCAAGTTTTGCACAGTCTCGAATTCAGCAATTAGTTCTTATGATTTATAGAATGTACAAAGATTCTGGATGGAAACCACATGTCTATATTGATTCACCACTTTCTATTAAAATTTTTGAAGATTATTCAAGATGTTTAGACGGAGAGGACAAAGAGTTATTTGATGAAATGCTTAAAAGCAATATGTTCACTTTTGTAAGAGAACCAGAGTCAAGTAAGATGCTTGTATCGAGCGATGAGGAATGTTTAATTCTAAGTACAAGTGGAATGTGTCAGGTGGGGCGCATACGTCATCATTTAAAACAGAATGTGCCAAATTCCAATGCCACTATTCTGTTTGTTGGATTTAGTACAGATGGATCTCTTGCATCCCTTTTAAAAGATAATAAGCGTAAATCTATTACTATTGACCAGAAAGAATATCCATGCAGATGCGCTTCATATTCTTTAAAATCAATGTCTGGACACGCACCATTTAAACAACTCGTTGAAGATTATACGGCAATTAATTGCCAAAAAATTGTTTTGCATCATGGATCAAATTTAGCAAAAGAGACATTGAAGAAGGCTTTAGATAAAGAATTTGAAAAGCAATGTAAATCAACACGAGTTGTTATTGCAAATTCTGGATTAAAATTCACAGTATAATGTGAAAATATTATGAAGTTGGAGGCTAAATGCCTATGAATAAAGATTATTTACAGTTAGAGTTTGATAATTTAGGAAGTGAAGCAAATTACAAACTTGCAGATCCTACTCTTGTTGATTATTATAAGCGATTAAGTAATCGTGAAATTCTTATTAATCAAGATATTGATGATTGGATTGTAGAATGGACTCAGGAAATAGTTGAATGGAATAGAGAAGACAAGGATATAGCAATTGCCGAAAGAAAGCCAATTAAGATTTGGATTAATTCAAATGGTGGCTCTCTTAATGCAATAAACGAGCTTATTAATATCTGTAATCTTTCTAAGACACCGGTTTATGCTATTGGGATGGGCAAATGTTACTCCGCTGGTGGGCTTTTGCTCATGGGTATTCCAAAGGGTAATAGATATATCCTGTCATCCACTGAAGCACTCATTCATGATGGTTCTACAGGTAGTTATGGAGACACTGGTAAGGTACTTGATGATTTAGAGAGAACTAAGAAAATCGAGGAAGATACAAAACAGTTTATTTTAAACCATACAAAGATTACTGAGAGTGAGTATGATAAAAATTATCGTAAAAATTGGTGGTTAGACGCTAATGAGATTATTGAAAAAGGCGTTGCTGACCACATTATTACAAATATTGAGGAATTATTTTAAGGAGGGCGCACCGCTCTCCTATTTTATTGGAGAAAAAGGAGATTGAAAAATGGCAGCTAGTAAATTAAAGTTCACAAGAACAACTACAGACAAATTAACAGTAAAAGCAGGTACACTTTCAAAGGATTGTACTACTATTACATACACAGATGAGAATGATATGGAGCAGGAAGTAAAAGTAGCCGATCTACTTACTTCATTTAAGAATCAGGTAATTGATTTTACTGTTGCATTAAAGACAGATGAGGAGCTGGATGTTCCGTCTGATGAAGAGTAAGAAGGGATGTGATTACCATAACTTCTTATAAGCGATTTGAAAATGAAACAGATGAGGAACTTATCTACAGGATATGTGAAGATAAAGACCAGATAGGTTCTTGGCAGAATGTCGCTAATATAATTAATGAGCTTACTGGTAATGATTATGGTGAAAGCACCTATCGTAAAAAATATCAGGCTTTTAAGAAGATGTTAGAAGCCAATCAGTCTAGGTTCGTTGATACAGATACCCAGTTAAGAGAGATTCAGTTAGCTCAAAGAGAACTTGAAAAAGAGCGAAAAAAGCTTCAAACTGAAAAGTTAGAATACAATAAGTGGCTTAGAGAGGATGCAAGAGATGAATTAATTACAGAAAAAATTAGTGAAGCTATTTCATTTCTACCAAAATTATCATCTCCTGTTCGTATTGAACCAACTTTTAACAAAAAATCATGGATTCTTGCGATTAGCGATTGCCACTATGGGTGTGAGTTTGAGATAAAAGATTTCTACAATGGAACTATAAATGCGTATTCTCCTGAAATTTTCGAGGAAAGAATGGCAATCTTATTCAATAAAGTGATTGACAAAATTGAAGAACTTGGAATTACTGAGTTGTCAATTATTGAACTTGGAGATGGCATAGATGGCTGTTTGCGTATGTCTCAGTTAATGAGATTGAGATACGGTGTTATTGAATCAAGTATTCGTTATGCTAATTATTTAGCGAATTGGCTAAATCAACTTAGTAAATTTGTGTCAATAAAATTCCAGATGGTTTTTGATTCAAACCATAATCAGTTAAGACTATTGGATGGGAAAAAGAACACATTTCCAGATGAAAATGTTAGCAAAATTATGATGGCTCTTATCAAAGAACGATTGAGAGATAATGAGAATATTGTTATTCTTGAAAATCCGACAGGAATGACATATTCAATAATGTCAACTTATTGTGTTGTTGGCTTCCACGGAGAAAAGAAAAATCTAAAAAATAATTTATTAGAAGTGTCACGCACATATGGTATTCATATTGACTATACAATTTCTGGACACGTTCACCATGATGCTCTTAAAGAGATTGGAATTGATTCGGCAGTATTATCTGTTGGTTCAGTAATTGGCATTGATCCATATTCTATGACTTTAAATGCAGCATCCAATGCCTCTTGTTCAATGTTTGAATTTGAACAAGGACAAGGTAGGACGGCTGAATATGTATTTAAATTGAATTAAATGCTTATTGAAAACAATCATTTTGATTGTATTTTTTTATACTTTTGCAATCATTTTGATGGTTTATTTGGGCTGACAAAGCCACTATCAGAGGAAGTGTGCCTTATATGGATGCTACCCTCTTTTATATTACAAAAAAATATTAAAGGAAAATAAAGGAGAAAATTTAAAATGACAAAATCAGAGTTAATTAAAGGAATTCAGAATGAGGTGTCTATCAATATTCCACAGAAGGCTGTAGCTGAAATTTTAGACGCACAGGCAAAAGTTGTTGCAGATGCAGTTAAAGCAGGTGATGAGGTTACTATTCCTGGTGTTTGTAAAGTAAAATCAAAGGACGTTCCTGAAAGAACAGGTAAAGTAATGATGGGAGCAAACAAAGGGGATACATGGGTAAAACCAGCTCACAAAGAGGCTTGTGTAAAAATTGTTAAAGCTCTCAAAGAGATTTTTGCTTAATCTGAAAGGATGTGATTATTATAAAAGCATTACATTTTGAAGACTATGTAAATTTTGCTTGTGCTGTTTCAAACGCATATGACAGAGTGAAATCTGATGATGAATATAATTCAGTAGACGTTATTGCAAAGTATGAAGATGCAAAAGAGATTATTCGTGAACTTGTTGGAATGGGTTATGGTATTGCATTTGCCACTGAATTTGCAAGTCCTGAATGGGATAATTATGATGATGCTTTCGTTGTCAGCTTATTGGATGATGAAATTTGGTGTGAACCTGTAAAGCGAAAAGATGGTTATATCTTTGTTGAAGCTGATATCGTATATATCTTTGATGATTGCAATTCTAAGATTATTCCAAAGATTGAAGCTGATGAGGTATATGAAGTAGAGATTGGTGACTTAGATTACGATTGTGAGAATTGTGATTGTCATGATATGGCTGCTACTTCTTCTGCCACTTACAAGGTTAATGGAAAATCCGTAGATAGGGAAACTTATGAGAGAGCCATCGAAGATATTGAGGGAAAATATTTAGATGGTATTAGAGATATGCTTTTGAGATATTGCGAAATTCAGGATGAAATGAATGAGTGGCGCAAGTTACTTAATTGGTAGAATTTTGGAGTGTGTGGTGTATGCTGCGCACTCTTTTTGTATCCTCTCATAGACCACTAAAGATGTGGGGCAGACTGTAAATCTGTCGTCTTCGGATCGGCTTGGAGCATTACCAAGTGGGAGGACTTTTTCAATGTTTTTATATACGGATTGGGAGATGTTAAATCGGCAACGAACTTTATATGGAAACAGAGAATAAATATATGTGCTCATGATTGGTGTCATAGCTGATTGTGGGATTTATGGAGAGATAGTTGGGAAGTCATGAGCCTGACGAAAGTGTAACCTCATTCGCACTTCTCTCCTATTTTTATGGAATGAGGAGAAATGAGGAAAATAAATTATGGGGTTAATATTACCACAAAAAGTAAAAGTTAAAATTAGTAGTGCAAATTGGAAACATTTTGAAGAGCTTGGATATAAAATACCAAGAAAAATAGGTGATAAAAATAAAATTGTAGCAGATACCACTGCTTATATTAATGTAAATGTAGAAGATTTGTCATATCGCTCTCATCAATTAGTAGAAATTAAATGTGATTATTGTGGCAAATTAGACAAATTAAAATATTATGATGTTTACAGACAAATAAATGGAACTGTTTGTAATAAGATATGTTGTTCCAATCCAGATTGTAAGAAAGAAAAAGCATCTTATATTAGACGATTTAATGTTGATAAAAAGACAAATATAACAAATACATCTTATAGAGATAAAGATTGGTTATATAATGAATATATCATTCTTGATAAATCAGCAGAACAGATATCAGAAGAAACCGGTCTTAATTTAAGAACATTGAGACAGTATATACATGATTTTGGCTTTACAACTAAAAATGGAAGAAAAACTAAAAATATTACTAAAGAGGAATTATATGATTTGTACATAGAACAAAAAATGACCACTCTCGAAATAGGACAATTTTATAACCTTGGAGATACTACTATTGGTACTCTTTTAAAGAAATATAATATTCCTATATATTCGCAATCTGAGCGAATGATAGATTATTATTATGAAAAAGGTGGAATTGAAAAAGCCCGTAAAATCGCAAATGATGAAGAAAATCGTATATTAGCTTCGTGTAGACAACAAGGTATTTCAAGAGAAGAATTTACAGGATTTTTAACTTCTGAAAATTCTCGTATACGAGGTCGAGTAGAATATTTTGATTGGAGAAAATCTGTTTTTGAAAGGGATAATTATACTTGTCAATGTTGTGGTCAACATGGTGGAAAATTAAATGCACATCATATTAAAAATTTTAGTGATAATGAAGATTTAAGGTTTGATATAGACAATGGAATTACGCTGTGTTTTAATTGTCATAGTTTAAAATCAGAATATGGTTTTCATAGATTATACGGACAGCATAATAATACAAAAGAACAATTAGATGAATATATAAAAATGCGACAAGAAGCAGTTAGTTAATGATACTACTGCTTCTTTTTGTTATGAAAGGAAGTGAGAAAATGGCAGAACGAAGCAAAAGAATTGTAATGTATGATGAAGATAAACTTGAACATATAAATCCTGAAACATTAAAACTGTTTCAAAAGTATCAAGTAGATATGTCTATTCGTGATTTATCAGTTAATACTATTAATGCGTATAATATAGATTTAAGACAATGGTTTATCTATATGTATGATAATCAGTTTAATTTATCTGTATTGGAAGCAACAGAGGATGATATCACAGAATACTATTATTGGAGGAAGCAACAAGGGAATAATGTTGCAAGACAAAAAAGAGTTATGTCTTCTGTTTCTGCATTTTACAAATTCCTTCGTAAGAAAAAATTAATTGTAGAATCTCCTACTGAATTTATTGATAGACCTAAAAATGGTCAACCTATCGCTGTGCAAACATATCTTACAAAAGATCAAGTACAGTTAATGCGTGAAAAACTTGAAGAATATGGAGATATTCAGTTACAGGCATATGCTTTTCTTTCTTTAACTACTATGGCAAGAGTTACTGCTATTGGCAGTTTAAAATGGGAACAAGTAGATTTTGATGAAAGAATTTGTAGTAATGTGCTTGAAAAAGAGGGAAAAATTGTTGAGTTAAGTTTTAGTAGAGAAACTAAGGGGTATCTTGAGAAACTAATTCAATACAGAAAAGATAATAACATTGATGACCACGGAAGAATATTTATTACTCCATACACAAATGAGAATAAGCCGATTCAAAGTGGTACATTAAATGACTGGTGTAAAAAGATTGGAAATATGATTGGCGTTCCAACATTACATCCTCATGATTTTCGTCATAGTTATGCCACTTTGCTTAAAAATGAAGGTGTTAGCTTGGAAGACGTGTCTACAATGTTAAATCATTCTGGAACGGATGTCACAAAAAAGTATTACATTAAAATAGACACTTCTAAGGTAAGAAAGTTAAAAGATAGTGTTGAAATTTAATAATCTTCCGAAACCACTTAGATGTATGTAATTCGTGAAGATACTGACAATCCCGATGAAGCTTTCATCTAATACTTCGTCTAATTCAGAGAATAATAAAATATATAAAGATTAGGTTGCACCTTTACAGGCATATTGGATGGTGGCATTCAATAGCGTAAAACCTATGTCAACGTAAACCGACATTAATTTCCTAATCTTTTTTGCTTTTAAATGGAGAATAATTATAAGCCGAATGCTCTGAAACCATAAGAACTCATCAAGGCTCTGTGAAAAATCAGACGGACTAACAGACCGATAGAACTGTATTATCCCAATAAAGCCCTTATAAACAGGCACGAAAGGCATATATAAAAAGGTGACGACAATGTAGAGAACAAATAAAAACCATTAAATGGGCAACAAAACAGAGAATATAGAAGTATCACATCTTGGCATTTGCTATTCATGTAGTATTGTAAGTCCTACTTCTTTCCTACCGACATCTAGGATTATCGGTGACTCTCAGCCTTAGAAATGAGAAGATGTTCGTGCTTCTCTGCGTTAATGAGAACCTTAATTGACGGATAAGAGTTATTAAACCTTATCGAGAGGTCTTTGCTCCGAAGACTGAAAATATGTGGAGAATAATATTGTAAACGGTTGCTCATATACATATCATGCATTTGACGTGTAAGGCACACGAGTTAGGAATGAGTAAAATGTGAAAGCATGAATTAGGTTGCTGATAAGAGACTATATTCTAAATAACTGGATGTGTACAATCCAATATCAGCTAGTTAGTGCTTTATACTGATTTTACATATCAGAGAATTTTCAACATTCTCTTTGTCGGTTGACTGGTAATTAATCGACAGTAGATCTTACCAATCTATACAATAAGGAGAGGTTGCGCTCCTCTCCTATTATCATAGCGGAATGACGAGCAATGGAAGCTCACTTGGCTCATAACCAAGAGTATGCAGGTTCGAGTCCTGTTTCCGCAACTCAACGATTAAAAGGAAAACGAAAAAATAACAGAAAGGAGTGCATATACAATGGCTTATTTACAGGTTACAGAAAATGACTTACAGATTGGCGACGTGTTAAGCATTACAAGTGACAATGGAAAAACATTAAAAGCTTTACAGATGCTTATTGGTAATCAGACAAAAGCAAGTATGAGTATTGATTTTGATAACAATTGTCTTGTTTTTAAAGTAAATGATACAGATATGAATTTACCACAATTACAGTGTAATTTGTCAAAGTCTACTATTAAAAATATGATTTGCGGATTAAAAGAATTTTACAATTTATTAAGCGAGGAGGCAACAGAATAATGAAAATTTTACCTGAAAGAAGTATTGAAAATGATATCTATACTACAGTAATTAAACCGACAGAATTTGGCACAGCTACTGTTACTGCCGATGCAGAAATTGAAATGCTAAAAGATACACCCCAGATTTTGAGATATGCAGATATTGATTTTAAGGATAAATTTGTAATTACTGATAAAATTCCTACTATCTCATCTGATCCAGGTGCTGTTGAAGTATCTCTTAATTTAAACAATAAAGAGTTTACTATTGACGAAAACTTTGAAGTATCTTTATCTGTTGATGCAAACAAAATTGTTGATGCGGAGTTAGATAGTACTGTATTTACAGATAAACATGATTTAGCAATGGCAAAGGTCATTCTTTATGAAACAAAAGTTATTGCACAGATTAAGAAATTACTTGATGTTGCAAGAAGTCATGTTACTACTTTTGAACAGACTGTTGAACAGACTCTATAATAAAAATACCCCCATAAAACGGATTATGGGGGTTGTGATTATAAGTTTATATGTAATTTATACTCTGGTGTAGCTTTTTGACATTGATACGCGTCTTTTATGTATTTATCACAATTGTATTTAAATTCGTCCCACTTAACTACGGGGATATAACCGTTATCTATGTTATCTTTTAATATCGGAAACAAACTACTCTCTGAATAATAGTCATAGGAATTATGTTTATTGGGTAAAATAACAGCTAAAATGGCATTTCTTTGACTCGTGTATGAGCTTCTAGGTGTTTTTCTTATTGAATATGAAATTTCCCACGGTATCCATTGAGATTTTTGATACTTGTGATAGTCCTTCATGCTTGGTGAAATCAAAACAATTGTTAATGAACTATCAAAGATTTTATCTTTTAATTTTCCATAAATATATGCTTCTGAATACTTTGACAAATCATCATTATCGGACTCCCCTTTGTAATAATGTTCAGTCCTGTTGGTAAATTTGTCTTCAAGCCACGACACATAATCTCGAACCTTCGGCGTATCCTTTGTGAACTTTGGGACTGCTTTTACATCACTATCCCAATATTTGTAAGATACAAAAATTTTGTTTCCCATCTTTTAACCTCCCAGAATTGTTTTTATTGTGAATACAATTATTAGAATTGTAATTCCACCATACATAGGTAATATTGTATTTGAAAACATCGTTTTGATTAAACTACGTTTTTTATTTGCATACAATATTGTGTTTTGATTATTTGGGTTTAAATCATATTGAAAGTCTGTATTCCCATTTTTTCTCATTTGAATAACCCAGTCATATTTATCTCTATATTTTTGTTCTAATAAAAGGTAATTTGAATCTAACACCCAAAAGCATAAATTAACAAGAAGAATTGTGATTAAAATATACTCGTAATTTATCCCATTTTGAATTAAAACAAAAACACCAGTAATTAATGTCAAATCCCACCCTTTACATGAAAAAGAATTTTTTGACATGCGTTCTATACACGACTGCAATAAATCTATTTCTTTATGTATTGAAGTTTCTGTAATTTGAATTGGTTTATTTTCATTTTCCATAATAAACGAACCTCATATGCTTTTGTAATTATAAGTGTAGCACTTTATTCTTGTAATGTAAATATTTTAAACGAACTTTGTAAAAACATATCATATGTATAGAACTTTTCAACCGACTTTCAACAGTCGGTTTTGTTATATAAAAAATCGACTAAATAAAAAGAAAGTGAGGAATGAAAAATGATTTTATGTTCAGAATATGGCGGTCAGCCAAATACAATTATCTGCAGTTTCGTGTGTGACTCTGTTGATGAGGTCAAAGATTTACCGACAACTAAAAAGCTAGGAAGTGGTTCGTTTTCAGATTTCAACCATTATGCAAATATTGGTTCGACAGTAACTATTGGCAATAATGGCGCGACAAAGGTAATGATGTTATTTTCAAATGGATGGCAGGAGGTATAAGTATGGGAATTAGTATTGAAACTCTTGTCGCTGCCAAGAAATTTACATCTGAAACTGTACTTGGTGGCGGTGCAGTCGTTGGTAAAAACGTCACTATTTCTTCTATCACTCCTATTAATGGTGGAAATAGAATTACATTCTCTTATACATTGGATAATGAAACTGCAAAGACTTCCACTCTTGATGTTATGAATGGTGTAAACGGAGCAGATGGGAAAGATGGTAAAGCATTTACTTATGATGACTTTACAGAGGAACAGCTTGAAGTCTTGAAAGTAAAAGGTGACAAAGGTGATGCAGGTAAAGATGCCGTTTCACCAACCATCACAGAAAATGAAAACAACACAGATACGATTTATAAGTTAGATGTGACCACAGTAGATGGTACATTTACAACACCTAACCTTCGTGGTAAAGACGGAAAGAATGGTTCAGGTTCTTCTACAGGCGAGGAAAATGTCATCGAATCTATCAAGGTCAATGGTGTCGCACAGACTGTTGCGGAGGACAAATCGGTTGATATTACTGTACCAACCGTAGATGTTGACAAGAATTATGTTGATACAGAACTTGCTAAGAAAGCAAATACTTCCGATATTCCATCTCTTGATAAATATGTGACTGATGAAGAATTAAATGCAAAGGGATATCTGACCACTCATCAGGACATTAGCGGTAAGGTTGACAAAGTAAAAGGTAAATCACTGATTGCTGACACTGAGATTGAAAGATTAAAAAGTGTTAAGAATTATGATGACACAGAGATTAAGACTGAATTGGCAAAGAAAGCTAATTCGACTGATATTCCAACTAAAGTAAGTGGTTTACAGAATGACAGTAACTATCAGACTGATACAGATGTTACTACTACTCTCACACCTTATGCGACAAAAACATATGTTGGAGAACAGATTAGTAATGCCGACCATTTAAAACGTGAAATTGTAACAGAAATTCCAAAACCAGAAACAGCAGATAAGAATACTATTTATATGTTAAAGATTGAATCTGTTACTGGAAATGATAAGTATAGAGAATATCTTCTTATTGATGGAACTGTACAATGTGTTGGTGATACTTCTGTTGATTTGACTGATTATGCAAAGACTACTGATGTTGATAAAAAATTAAATAATAAAGCAGACAAGACAGAAATTCCAACAGTTCCAACAAATGTGTCTGAGTTTACAAATGATGCAGGATATCTTACTGAACATCAAGATATTTCTAATTTTGTTGTAAAGGAAGAAGGCAAAGAATTATCTTCTAATGATTATACAAGTGAAGAAAAGGCTAAACTTAGTGGTGTGGGAACTTCACAGGGAAGAAATCTAATTCCGTATCCTTTAACAAATAGGACTACAAATGGAATAACATATACGGTTCAGTCAGATGGTTCAGTTTTAGCAAATGGAACTGCATCTGCGGAGAATAATGCCTATTATAATTTTGCGTATAAGACATTAAAACTTGGTGATACTTCTTATACTCTTAGTTGTGAAGGACTTCCAAAAAGCGTGTATGTATATGTGTATGATGAAACTATTAGTAAGGCGGTTGCAAACGTATCTGACACGCCAGTGACAAAGACTTTTGTTGGTGATTCAACACATACATATTCTTTATCAATTAATGTTGGTAAAGGTACTTCTGTTTCTGATTTAGCAATAAAGCCAATACTTGAAATGGGAACAATCACTCATGTCTATGAGCCTATTTCAGAAAGCAATGTGAATCTGAAAGACGCAATCGACAAAGTTCCGACTTCACAAGGTAGAAATCTAATATCTTATCCATATTATAATGGAACAAGTTATGAATCAAATGGAGTTACATATACAGTGAATGAAGTCGATGGTACTATCACTGTCAATGGTACAGCTACAAAAGAATCTGATTTCAGATTGATAAGTCCATATGATACTTCTGATAGGAAAACACTTGAACTTGGACAGACTTATACATTGTCAGATGGCGTGAATCAGCCTAATAGTATCGGCTACCAAGCACCTGTTTATTTCCAGTTTGTAAGAATTGATACGACAAAGAATGATTTTAATTATGGTATCAGCACAAATTATGGTAATATGACTTGGACTGCAAGTGATGCTAATTTATTACAGTATGGTATTAGAGTTGTTGTCAGAGAAGGTGTTACCGCTGATAACGTAGTGTTGAAACCAATGCTTGAAATCGGGAATATAGCACATATGTATGAGCCGACAACCGAAAGTAATGTAAGTTTAAAGAAATCCATTGAAACAAAAACTACCATTAATGATGTATCTACTACTTCTACTACAGAAACGTGGAGTGCAAAGAAAATCAATGAAAAAACAGCGCAGAATTTTAACAATAGAATTATTTTATCTGTAAGTAGAGGGGCAAATGCGTATACTGATACAGCTCATTTGAACAGTTCTGATGGGGCATATCTTTATTGGTCTTCTTCTGCGGGACAAGAAAAATATTCGGTCGGTGTGATTTTATATGTTTATAATGGCTGGATGATTATTCCTATAAAAGAAACCGATGGTGGAACAAGTATCAAATTTTCTGTTGAAGGTAATATTTTAACAATGAGCAAAGATAGCACAACATTTCCTTGTGCTGGTGGGGTTATTGCTTTAGGTGCTAGTATTTAAATATTAAGCAGTTGAGTGGTTATTGCTACTCTTCTGCTTGCTTGGAAGAAAGAGTCATTTCCTTTGGAGATGGCTCTTTTATTATATACGTCTTTAGTTTAATTGGTTAGAATATCAGACTCCAAATCTGAGAGATGTGGGTTCGACTCCTACAGGGCGTGTTTGTGTCAACTAAGATATGTGCATATTCTTAGACTATACTGGTGTATAGGTGACACTAAAACTGTGATGGCAGTTGACTTGTTTATATGGTTCAAATCCATTCGCCTTATATATGAAAGAAATGAATGCGCAGATTTTAAGTATGATATAAGGTCAGGCGTTGGTATAAGCGAGGTTCGATTCCTCTACTCAAGTCTTGAATGTGTGTAAATTGCACTTTCATTGACAATTTAATATTGAAAATTATGAGAAGTCATTTCGTATGAAGTGGCTTCTTTTTATATTGTGATGAAATTAAAAAAGAGAATAAATATATAGCCAACTATGAGAGGATTGTTACTGTTTCGATTGCAGGTGGTTGGATTATGGATGGAAGACACGTTGAGTAGCTACTTCGTGTTATGTGGTAATCACTCACACCACTCTTCCATCTTGTTAATAAAAGTGGGTGAGAAAGTGAGTGAAATAATTATGGCAAAAAAGAAAACACAGGAACAATTTGAAAAAGAAGTACATGAAAAATATCCACAAATACAGATTCGTGGAAAATATATTAATACATCAACAAAAATAGATTGTGAATGTACAATTGATAAATATTGTTGGTCTGCTACTCCATCAAACATATTAAGGTATGGATGTTCTGTATGCAATGGACATTATATGAATGACTATACATTTAAAAAGAAAATGAAAGAAATCAATAAAAATGTTGAAGTAATCGGCACATATACAGATAGAGAAACACCTGTTGAATGCAGATGTTTAATATGTGGCAATATATTTATGGGTAACGTTGGCAGTTTGTTAAATGGAAGTACACATAAGGATTGTAGATCAACTTTAGTGTCATTGAAGAAGACAAAAGATACCGAGTGGTTTATAAAACAGTTAAATTTAAAATATCCAAACGAATATGATGTTTTAGGTGAATATATAAAAAAGAAATTTCCTATAAAAATAAGACATAAAGCTTGTGGGTATGAATGGGAAACTACACCAGACAATTTATTAAATTCAAGAAAAACTCATGCAACATGTCCAAAATGTTCAAAGCTTTGTCGAATATCAGATGATAAATATAAACAGATTCTAAAAGTGCAAAATCCAAATGTAATTCCGTTAGAAAAATATATAAATAGCGACACAAAAATATTACACAAATGTCTTGTTTGTAATTATGAGTGGAAAGCAGAACCAGGCTCTATTATACATGCAAATAGAGGATGTCCTATATGTAACGGTGGAACAGATACTATTGTTCGTGGAATTAATGATATGTGGACAACTAATCCTGAACTGGCAAGCTTGTTAGCCGATCCAGAAGATGGGTATAGATATACACAAGGGACAAGTAAGAAAGTATGTTTTAAATGTAATAATTGTGGTTCAATTTCAAAACCATTATCCATACACAAAGTAAAAACAAGAGGCTTTAATTGTAAATGCTGTTCAGAAAATAGAAGTTTTCCAAATAAAATAATGTATAATTTGTTGTCCTATTTAAACATACCATTTGAAGATGAAAAGAAATTTGACTGGTGTAAATTTAAAGTAAAAGGGAAAAACAAATATGGTATTTACGATTTTTATATAAAGGACAAGAACATTATTATTGAAATGGATGGACGATTTCACTATGAATATAATAATTTGAGTAATCAAACTCTAAAGACTTCACAGATTATTGATTACGAAAAAGATAAGCTGGCATATGAGCACAATATAAAAGTTATTAGAATTGATTGTTATGTATCAGATATTAATTATATTAAAGAACACATTTTACAAAGTGAACTTAACGGATATTTTGATTTAAGTGATATTGATTGGAATTATTGTTTTTATCATACAATTCCAAACTACATAAAAGAAATTTGGAATGAATATAACAATAAAATTAGTATTATGGATTTAGCAAGAAAATACAAAAAAGATTATGGAACAATAAGCAAATATTTAAAAATGGGAAATAGTCTTGGTTTATGCAATTATACTGTTGTCGGATATCATACAGAAGTCATTTGTTTAGATACTTTAAAGGTCTATGACAAAATTGCTGATGCAATTCGTGAAACAGGTGTAAATAATATATCAAATGCTTGTAGAAGCAAAACACATATTGCAGGAAAATCCTCAAATGGTCAACTATTGCATTGGATGTATTATGAAGAATATAAGGAAAATTATGGAGAAGTGAGTTAAATTTTTTGCTTACTTCTCTTTTTATGTTGGAATAAAAGGAGGTGGCTGTTAATTGGCTACAAGAAAAAACACTACGCAGCCAGTTAAATTAACGGCTGCTGAAGCTAGAGAAAAAGTTGAAGAATTACAGTATAAACTTGATAAATATGCAGGTACTGCTCACTGTCCTATGTGTAATAAGCATAAGGATATAGAAACAAAATTTTATTATGATACAGATCCTTTACTTGGTGGGAAAAGTTTTTCAAGAATTTGCCGTGATTGTGCTCGTAAAATTGCTTTACGAGTTGACGAACGAGGTGAGGAACATGAACCAACAAAAGAGAGTATACAGAAAACATTATATTATCTTAACAAACCTTTTCTCGAAACTGTATGGAATGCAAGTATTCAAGAATCTGAAAATATGGTTACAGGCAAAGGTAAGGAAAACGTCTGGACTTCATACATTAAAAATATTAGTATGAAAAATTATGTTGGTATGGGATACATGGATTCCGACATGTTCAAGGAGAAAATAGTTTATAAAGATGAAGAAGTTACACAAGAGAATAAAGAAGACGAATTATCTGAAGATGTTATTGAAATGTATAAAAAGAACAAACGAACAGTTCTAAGATTTTTAGGTTATGATCCTTTTGAGAATGAGCCAATTTCAGAACAACCTATTCTATATTCTAAACTTGTTGGATATTTTGATGAATCTGTAAAAGATGATGGATTGAAACTTGAAGCTGTAATTGAGATTGTCCAGAGTTTCAAAGATGTAAAAACAATCAATGATACTATTTCGCAATATAAGAAACAGCTTGGTAGTAATCCAGGTGTTATATCAACTATCAAGTCTCTAGCTGAGACAAAACAAAAGATGATATCCTCTGCCCTTGCATTAGCAAAGGATAACGGAATATCTGAGAATAATAACAATAGAAAAAGTAAAGGTGCTGGTACTCTTACTGGCATCATAAAAGAATTACAAGAAATGGATTTAGATGGTTCTGAGGTAAATACATTCGATTATGAAACTAATATGGCAATTGAAGATATTATGACAAGGAATCATCAGAACCAATTAAAACAGTTAAATCCCGATGAAAATGATTGGGAAAAAGAAGTTATTCATCAAAAAGGATTGTTATTTAATCTTCAAAAAGAAAGAGATAATGCAGTTGAATTTAGTAGGTTATTGAAAAAGGAAAATAAAGACCTTAAAGATTTCTTATTTGAAAAAGGTCTTATAGATGAGAAAGGGCAAGTAATCGAAGATGGCTGATGATAAAATTGCCCTAATGGGTGATTCTATAAAAGAATTTACTCCAAAGAATTTTACTTTTTTCAAAAAACCTACTTATTACGATATGTCTGAATTAAAATTAGAGGGTTTAAAAAAATTCTCTGAAATAATTCAGTGGGGACGCAGAAACCCAGTAAAATTCTGTGAAAGGTTCTTCGGAATCGAATTTCTTGACTATCAGAAATATGTATTTATGATGTCATGGATTACGCCAAATGTTGTTTGGTGTATGAGTCGTAATGCTGGTAAGACAACTCTAGGTAGTCCCTTCTTGATGGCTAAAACAATGTTACTGCCCAAATTTGAAGGATATATTTTATCAAGCACAGGCTCACAAAGTATAGGTATGATGAAGAAGATCGAATCTATCGCTAAGAAAGAAATCGCTTCTTTTACTGGCTTGACAGATGTGTTTCTAAACGAACTTGTTAAAAGTTCAAACAGTGAGGGCTTTCGGCACGATCCAGCATCTTACTCCTTTAAACTTTATTCAGGATCGAGCTTGGCTACGGTCAACTCAAATTTTGATGGATCTCGTGGTCGAAGAAGCCGACTTAATTTCTATGATGAGGCATCGTATGTATCTGAAGATATGTTCGCTGCTACTCTTCCATTCGTCACTCAGAACAGTGACTTCGCTCTTGGTGGTGATGTTGATGTAACATTACTTCCACCAAATTTCCCAAATCAAGTTGTATGTGCAAGTTCAGCAGGTTCGATGGATGATGTTTTCTATAAAAGATATAAAGAAGCTGCGATGCACTCTATGGCAGGTGATAAGAATTATTTCTGTGCAGATATAGATTGCGAAGTAATTCTTCATGCTACTTATAATGGAAAAGTTTACCCTGTTCCATTACTAACACAAGCAAAGATTGATTCAGAAATGAAAATGAATCCTACTAAAGCTACTCGTGAGTATATGAATAAATTTGACTCAGACCTTGGTGATGATATTGCGGTTAAGAAATCGCAGGTACTTAGAAATAGTGTCGTTAGACCACCAATGCTTATCAATGATGATAATTCTCTTATGGTCATCTGCTTTGATCCTGCCAAAAAAAGAGATAACAGCTTTGTACTTGTCGGTAAATTACATAGAGATGATAAACGTGGTTGGTTACTAGATGTTGTAAATGGCATCAACTTGATTGATAAAGAAACACAAAAACCACTTACTACCCCTGAACAGGTAACGATGCTTCAAGATATCATAGTTAGATATAACGGATATGGCGTTCCTGATTATAAAAACATTCATGGTGTATACATTGATGCTGGTTCTGGTGGTGGAGCCACGCAGATATGCGATTTACTTTTTGATAATTTCTATGAAGCAAAGCATAAAGGTGAAAAAGATTATGAACATCATGGATTGATTGATGCGAATTATGATTATGCTGTTCCATATGTAAAAAGATATCCAGACGCTATTGATATTATTCGTATGCGTGAACCATCTAAATATAAGGCAATTATGTATTCGCAGTTATGTGAAATGATTGATCAGGATTTGATTAGTTTTACTGCCGAGTATGATTATCATGGAAATCTTACTATGCTTGAAGAAGAAAATGGTGAAGTTGTCGAAAAGAATTATAAATTATCTCTTGAAGAAGAGATTGGTCTTAAACAGCTTGATGCTATGAAGGAAGAATTAACTCACATGTACAAGTATAAATCTTCTAATGGAAATATTAGATATGACCTTGCTCCTGGTTTTGAGAACATTCTTCATGATGATAGATCATACTGTCTCGCTTTAATGGGACACGCCTTATTTACATTAAGAAGTCAAGATCAAGTAAGACAGAGAAGACCTCATGAAAGTTCGCAATCTCTCATTAACCGTCTCCCAATTCGTCAACCATCTCACAATTCTTCATTTAGAAGAAAGTCAATCTAAATTCATCTAAAATCAAAATAATTCAAATCCAAATATAAATAAAAATCTTATAGAAAAGGAGGTGTTCACATCAAAAATGGCACGACCAAAGAAAGAGATGTCAGAAACATCTCCTAAAACGACAACTACATCTAAAAAACAGCCTACTGCCGCAGAGCGTAAACAGTTTATGGAAAAGTATGAACAGCAAAAGAAAAATTTTGCTGAAGCAAAACAAGCATTTAAACAGATTCGAGACGTAACGAAAACTGTTCGTCAGACTACTATCAGTTCTTATAATAAAGAAGATGTAATCAGATATTTACAGAACATTGATAGTTATGAAAGTGAACTTCGTGGATTATCTCGTTATCTCTTCTATCGTTCTCAAGTTTATTTCAGATTAATCATGTACAATGCGACAATGTTTGATTTGAATTCCAGATATGTAGTTCCAGCTTATGATCCAACTGGTGACAATGATAAAGAATCAATCCTTAAAGATTATTATGAAACATTGCAAGTATTAGACAGAATGGATTTGCAAAATAGTCTACTTCCTATGCTTATCAATAATTTCATCGAAGATGTCTATTATGGATGTTGTTGGATTGATGAGACAGGTATCTTTATTTTAAAAATTCCACCTGAATATTGTAGGATTTCAGGAAAATATTTTACTGGTGATTTTTCATTTAGTGTAGATATGAGTAACTATAAAAAGTTTGAAGATATACTTGAATTTCTTGGAGAACCACTAAGTTCAATGTATAAAGCTTATGGTGGAGATAGTAAAAACAAATGGCAACCTATGCCTGATGAGTATGCTTTATGTACCAAATCAAGAATGGAATCATGGGAAACAGTTGTTCCTATTTATTCAGGTTTATTTATTGATTTGATTGGATTACTCAATCTTGCTGATGTACAGGCTGTTGCAGATGAACAGCAGATATATAAGTTAATTACTGCTACTATTCCAACAATTTCAGGGGCAAAAGATCCTAATGAATGGTCTGTGGATGTTGATTTAGCAGTGGATTATTACAACAAAATGGTTGATAGTTTACCAGACTATGTTGGTGCTGCTATTACTCCTATCCCTCTTGATACTATTTCATTTTCTGACGATCAATCCACAGATACAACAAAAGTCCAGAAGGCAACCAAAGAAGTATTAAATACTTCTGGTGGGGCACAAATTCTAAACTCCTCTACAATTTCTGGTGCAGAAGCATTCCGTTCAGCAACTCGTGCTGATACAGAATTTGCAATTTCAGCGTTACTTGGTCAGATTCAAGGTTGGACAAATCGTATGCTTGGTTATCAAGTTTCTAATCCTGCTAAAGTGAAATTCTTTGAAGTATCAGCATATACCAAAGACGCTTTTAAGGAATCATTACAGAAAGATTTACAGTATGATGCAACAAAAATTCTTGCTATCAACGCACTTAATGGTATTAGCGAATTAGATACATTATCACTTGCATTCTTAGGTAATGACATTCTTGATTTACCAAACAGATTTAAGGTTCTTACTTCTGCTAATACAGTTTCAAATAGCTCTGATGGAACAAAACCAGAGGTTTCTGATACACAGATTTCAGATGAAGGAAGTGAAACTCGTGACCAGAATAAGAATGATAATTAGGAGATAAAAGGATGAAACAGAATTTTATAAAAACTACAGATACTTCTACTGCTGAGAAATTATCTTCTCTTGGTTTTCAGAAGATTGATGTTACTAATGGTATTTATACCTTTTTGAATTCTGGGAAAATTCAGTTTTCAAATGATGATATAGATAAAAGAAAAATTCAGTATAGCAATATGCTGAGTATTTAGCACTCTCCTATCTGAGTGCTTATTAATAATTCAGAAAGGAGGAAATAATGCAAAAGAAATATTTTACAATCGAAGATTTAATTAGTTTCTGCAAGCATAAGAAAATGTACAATTTTTCTTCAAAGGAATCTGGTAAACCACTTTATGTACAAGCAATTCAAGATTTTTCTTCTACTGATATAGAAAAAGCAGAAGATAATAAATTATATGCTAAAGTGCGTGTTTGCCATACATTACTTAATCGTAATGGTAGTTACATATCTGAAGATTCTATGAAGGCTGCAATGCCAAGTCTAAAATATTCTCCACTGCTTGCAAACATTCATCAATTGGATGACGGTTCTTGGGATTTCCATTCTCACGATTACCATATAGAAACAGACGAAAATGGTAATGAAATAACTGTATATGATGAAAAACAGGTTGGTACTTTTACATCAGATGAACCTTATCTCGAATATGACAAAGATATGGATAAAACATATGTCGTTGCTCGTGTAGCAATTCCAGAATCATATACTCGTTGTGCAGACATCATTCGTGAAAAAAATGGAACAAAGGTGAGCTGTGAGCTGATTGTATACGAGTGTTCATACAATGCAAAAGAAAAATATCTACAATTAGATGATTTTGAATTTGCAGGATGCACTTGCTTGGGAGCTGAGAAAGATGGAACACCTATTGGTGAGGGGATGCTTGGAAGCAAAATTACGCTCGAAGATTTCAGTGAAGAAAATAACAGTCTAATTAAATTTAACGAAAAAATGGTTGAATTACAAGCACGACTTGAAAAATTAGAGACTGCTTGTTTTGACAATAAAAATAATTCTAAGGAAGGAGGAAACAACGTCAATATGAATAAATTTGAAGAGTTATGTCAGAAGTATGGAAAGACAGTTGATGATATTACGTTCGATTATGAAAATATGTCAGACGAAGAATTAGTTGAAGCATTTGTAAAAGCATTTGATGATACTGATACTACTGATGGCACTACAGATAATACTTCAACGGAAGATACTCCTTCTACAGACGAGGGTGTAGAACCAACTAATGATGAATCAACTGAATCTACTAAAGATGATAGCAAGGAGGATTCAACTACAGATGAATCAACTACTACTCCATCAGATGATGATGAAGCCAAGAAGAAAGTAGATAATTCTGTATCTAATAATACTGTCGAATATTCATTTGTGAAAGATGGAGAAATTAAAAAGTTTGCTGTATCTTTACAGGATAAAATCTATGCTATTCAGGATTTAGTAAACGCTACATATGCAGAGGCAGATAATACATATTATGGTGTCACTGTTTATGATGATTATGTAATCATGTGTGATTGGTGGTCAGGAAGATATTATAAGCAGACTTATGATTCTAAGGAAGACAACTATTCTCTTACTGGTGACAGAGTTGAAGTATATGTTGAGTTTGTTACTGCTGATGAGCAGAAAGAACTTGATGATATGCGTTCAAATTATGCTGAATTAAAAGCATTTAAGGAAACTGTAGAGAAGAATGAGCTTCATGAAAAGCGTGAAAAAATTCTTGCAGACGAGAGATACGAATCTATTTCTACAAAAGATAAAGAAGGAAATTTTGTGAATAAAGATTTTGCTGAACTTTATAAGAATATGGATAACTATTCTCTTGCTGAACTTGAAACACAGGTTAAGGTAATCCATTCTGATTTTATTGCAGAACATTCAACTTTCTCTTCATCAACAGAGGAAAAGAAATCAACTTCTAAGAAGCAATTCGCTAATCCATCTAAAGTTATTAAATCAAGTAGATATGGAAAATTATTCCAAAACAAATAAACAGAAAAATTAAATAATCATTTTTTGTTAGGTCGCTTTTATAAAGCGGTCTTTTTTATTTTTATCAAATTTTAAGGAGGAAAAAATAATGGCTTTACGTTATTCAATTGAACAGCATCATGTTTGTTTCCCTACTAAAGTCCTTTCTGAGCGTGTAGGTAGAACATTAAACATGGTAATTAAGACAGATACAGACAATGGTACTGTATGTGGAAAAGGTAAATATGTATCTTTTGATCAGTATGAGGTCGCTGATGCACCTACTACTTTTGAAGGGGAAATTCTTGAGCAGGCTGCTGATGGAAACTGGTATGTAGAAGTTAAGAAGATTGATCCTAATGCACCAGCAATTTTAATTTATGAAGTTCCTACTATTGCAGAAAATTATAATTCTAAGTTTACAGCTACTTCTAATTTCTTCAACGAAGCAAGTGCAAGTAGAACAAAGACTGTTAGAGGTTTTGTTCTCGGTGTAACAGATGTATACGAACTTAGTGCAGATGCATTTGATGGTACACCAGTAGCAGGTAAAAAGGTAACAATCGAAGCTGGTAGCCAGAAACACAAGGTCGCTATCGCATAAGAAAGGAGGATAAAATATAATGAGTAGAATGAATTTTAGCACACATGTAATGAATGTGTTTAATGATATGAATACATCTTATGATGAAATTAAGAACCTTATGTTTGATTTATATAAGGGAGAACTCGATGAGGGTATTTCTAAAAAGGATGCCGAGGACAAACTTCGTGAAATGTCTCTCAAGATCTTTGGTTTAACAAAGGATGCCAAGAAGAGAGAACGTATTCGTGCATATGAAGAATTCGGTAGACAGTTCTTCAATGTTATCGAGGAGGTAACAGATTGGACAGTATCTACAGGTCTTAAAGAGAATGAGTGGTTTAATGAGCTTGTAAACTATAGAAATCTTAATGATGGTGATGAGAACTTATTCAAGAATGAGCATGAGGAAGTAATTCTTTCTGTAGCAAGAATGGGTAAGAGACACCATGATACAATGCTCCAGAGATTACCAGAAGGTGAGACATACTCAGTTGAGACTGACCTTTATGGTGCTGCTGTTGGTGCTGATATTGATAAGTATTTAATTGGACAGGAAGATTGGACAAAACTTATTGATGCTATCACAAAGGCATTCGTTGTTATGGTTCAGGATCTTATCTTTGCAGAAGTTCTTAATGCTCCAAAGAAGCTTCCTGTACAGACAGGTTTCGTTGAAACTGGTGCTTTAAATACACAGAACAGAGGCAAGTTCAACAAGGTACTTCAGAATGTATCTGTTGCAAATGACAATGCAGAAGTTGTAATTATGGGTACTATGGTAGGTCTTCAGGAACTTGAAAATCTTGTAAATGTAAACTGGATTGCCGCTTCTCAGAAGGAAGCCGTTGCATCTATGGGTAGACTTGGTAACTATGGTCGCTATCGTCTTGTTGAGATTCCTCAGAGATTCGCAAGAAATGATGTAACAAAGACTATGTATGATGATAATACACTTTGGATTTTTGCTTCTGGTGATAACAAGATGGTTGATATGGTCGATGTTGGTGAGACAATCATTGATGAAATTACCGACAGAGGTGAAGCTAATAGCAACATCGCAGACCTTATGAAGTACGAAGTACAGAGAGAGCTTGGTGTTGCTACTCGTCTTGGTCGTTACTTTGGTCAGTGGAAGATTTCTCAGGACTAATATAATACAACACTTATATAGGAGAGTATAAAAATACTCTCCTATTTTATATGGAAAGAAAGGAAACAAATATGGCTTATACAAAGAAAACTGTTACTAAGACAGAAGAAACAGTTGAAACAAAAGCAACTGAAAAGCCAAAGAAAACTTTTACTGATTCTGACTTTATTTTATGTCGTTCAGTATGTTTTGGCGGTTTAAATATTACATGTCCATCTGGTAATACATATGAATTTAAGGATTATGGAAAGACTTGCGAAATTAACTACAGAGATTTAGTTACTTTGATTCGTAAGGGCTCTGACCATATTTTCTTGCCTAGATTCATTATTGAAGATGATGATTTGTTAGCTGATTTTCCTTCAGTTACAAAAGTATATGACAATATGTATACAGCAGAGGACTTATTAGAAATTTTAGATTTACCTAATAGCAGAATGAGAACGGAAATTGAAAAACTTCCTATCGGTGCAAAGGATGTACTTTGTCAGATGGTTGCAGGTGAAATCGCAAATGGACATCTTGATAGTATTTCAAAGGTAAGAACCTTAGGTGAGATTTTTGATTCTGATTTTGATTTGATTAGTAAATTATTCGTTAAGTAAAGGAGGCTCACAATGACGCTTCCATACGAAACAATTTTTTCACGAACAAGAGGACGAATTTCAGATTCGAAAGAACTCTCTCTTGACGAAAACGATTTGCTTGAAATTTATACAGAGCGATTAAACAATGTAATCTCTAATCCAAGGGTGCGTAGATTATTCTCTTCTCTCACACTCGATGATGAAATTCAACAGTTGGATTTTGAACTGAATAATTCAGTAGACAAAACTGCTGACATGAATTTTGTCGTAGGAATTCTTGTACTTGGAATGACGATTGAGTGGTTACAGCCGCAGGTTGATTCTATTATGCACACATCAGTAATGATAGGTGGCAAGGAAGAAAAGAAGCTACTCGACAATCATAAAAATATGATTGACCGTCTTGATTCCATGAAAACTGAATTGAATAAACGTATTCGTGATTACGGATATATGTATAATTCTTATATTAATACGGAGTCCTAATATGCAATACATATATGGTGACTTCACAGACAAGCAAATTAACGAAGCAGTTCGTGCAATGCATGGTGATATTCACAAATTACTGCTCTATAAAGACAAAACAATTGAAGAGAAAATATTTGAAGATGATGAAGCATTTCTCGTCTTCTTTGAGAATGTTATGTTTAAATTAGGTGGCACAAAAACCTTATTTAATGATAACGGACTTATGGTAACTCTTATGGCAACTTTACAGGGTGCTATGGATAATTTCAAGAGCGACCATTTTAGTTATAAAAAATTCCGTAGAGCAATCTTAGATTCTCACGGATATATTAAGCAGATGTTTGAGGGAGGTGTAAGCGATGCCGAGTCTACAAACAGCTAGGCGTGTCGCAAACGCCAAGAACAACGGTGCTAAAACGATTGGTCAGATTTATAAAGAACAGTCTGATGAAATGATGGAGTGGACGTGGTATAACGATGAACAGTCAAAGCTTTGTTATATTTATGATTGGAAACATGATGATTCTCCAAATATGAATATAGGTATGACATATGAGAATACTACAAAGACACCAATTGACGCAAAGATACTTGTAAGCAAATATGGTTCAATTGATAAGGACTCTCCTACTTTACAGTGTCAGTTTAAACCAAGTCAGAAAGAATATTTTACAAAAGATGATGAACTCTTTTACATGGAAGAATATCGGCAGAAATACCATTTAGATGATATTTTTGTTGGAATGTATCTTGATGTACCAGATAAAAAGAAAGTATATCATAGGCACTTAATCTGTATGAAAGATGTTGAACAGAACTTTCAAAAGTATTTCTTGCTTCCTTGTGATTATTTTTTGCAGTGGATTCAAACCAAAGCAGATAAAAGATATAAGAGAAGTATGTGGTGCGTTTTAAAATCACAGTCTAGTTACAACTCAGGAATTTGGGTAGATAACGTGACCGCAAGTCAACAGAATCAGGAACTTTTGTTTATTCCAACAAATGAAATATCTGATACAATCTATTACGTTTCTGAAGACAACAATAATAATCAACGGCTCATTGTAGACATTCCAAACTACTCGATTGAGAATTGGACACCTAATACATGGGTGGTAAGTAAGGTTGAACGAGTTAATGTCCGAGGAAGAACAAAACTTACTCTATATCAGAAACCATTCAATAGCAATACTGATTACATCGAGAAAGATGAAAACGGTATTATCACAGGTCTTTGGGCTAACTATTTTGGTGGTACTGCCCCAACAGATCCAGATACTCCAACTACTCCCCCATCTTCTATTACAGCAAGAATTTCAGCATCCACTTCAACAATCAAAGTTGGCGGCTCTTATAAAAATCTCACAGTAAATCTATTCAACGATTCCAATGAAGATATTACAACTGAATATGCTGATGCAACTTTTACATGGACTTGTTCTATTGATAATGAAGGCTGGACTGATAAAGTTACATGGCGAGCTGGTACAGAGTACAACCAAAAGAAAGTAAAGTTTCCTAGTGACACTTCCGTTATCGGCAAAATACTGTCTGTTAAGTGTGAAATTGTTAAAGATAACTTGCCGATTGAATCTGAAATTTTGTCGTTAGAATTAACTGAATAGGAGGTGTTTTATGTCAGAAAAATTAGTTACAAAAAATGATTTGTTAAATAAGCTTCGTGCATATAAGACTACTCCTGATGATGAAAATATTCAGTATAAGAAAAAGATTGAAAAAGCACTTATGCTTAATCCATGTCTTTTATATGCACTTAATGAGAAGTCATTAGAGTCTGAACTTTTCGATGATGATGGAAATATCAACTGGGAATGGAACGAAGATACAAAAGAATATGAACCTCTTGGGGAATGGGATAGATATTTTGGTGGAACATCTAATATTCGTCCTTATTTGTTTATCCCTGACACTCAGACGGAGGTAAAACATTATATCTGTTACCAAGTATCTTTTGATGAAATGCCTCGCTATCAGGATACATTAAAGTATACGAATGTTACATTTACTATTTTTGTTCATGGTAATGACAGAAATGATAAATTAACAGGTATTCCAAGGCATGACCTCATTGCTTCTATTATAAGAGAGCGATTTAATTGGTCTAATATATTTGGAATGCAAACACATCTCATATCTTCTAAAGAGTCCACGACAGATAATAATTATATCGTTCGTACTCTTATATTCCAAGTTGTTGATACTAATGGAATTTATAAAACGACAGATGGAAAGTCTTCTATCATGAATTACAATGTAAGGCGGTGATTGTTGTTTGGATGTATTAGAAACCTTAGATAGTCTTCAATCTGCTGTCGAAGAAGATAAAAAAAAAGAACAGAAAAAATCTAAACAAGAATACCATTTTGATAAACTTAAAATGTATTTTGGTGAGGATTATACAATAAATGGTATTACTATTTCTATTCCAACTATAGGAGATATTTTAGAAATAGGTGAAGCAAGATTCTATCAAGCAGTATCTCCGTTTTTAAATAACCCAACGTCCATTCGAGTCTTACTTTACGATGTGTTTAAAATGGATTGGAATAAAACAAAAGATATCGAAGTGTTCTATATCATGTCACAAATGGTAAAGGATAAAGAGCCATTAAAATTACTATTTAAAAATATATCTTTTGAAGACTTCAAACTAATAAATGCAAAAAAAAATGAATTTGAAAAAGATTATAAATGGTTAGCATTAGTTAGCCCGTCTCAAAATATTCTAATTTACGAAGATCAATATTTAGAAATTGCAGAATTTATTCGTGATATGCTAAATGTTCATCCTAAAACTGAAAAGGCTAAAGGAAAGACTACGAAGCATTGGATGTTACAAGAAGACAGAATGAAAGCGGAACAAAATCAAAATGAAGAGAACAAATCTACTCTTCTACCACTTGTATCTGCCTGTGTAAATCATCCCGGATTCAAATATAAGTTGGAGGAATTAAAACAAGTAAACATATGCCAGTTTATGGATTCTGTACAAAGAATACAGAAATATGAACAAGGCGTTGCAGCTATGCATGGAATCTATGGTGGATTTGTAAACGCTAAGGACATTCCACAAGATTTAATAAATTTTATGAGCGATTTATGATCGCTCATTTTTTATTACAAAAAATAGAAAAACTTAAAGGAGGAAAATAACATGGCATTTAAATTAGGTGATGTGATCGTTGATAGACTTCAGTTTGGTTATGGTGCAAAGTCTAATGGTACACCATTATATGCTTTAACACAGCTTACACAGGCGAATATTGACATCACAGCGGATTCTACTGACATCAATGATAAAGACGGAAATCTTGTATATCGTAAATATACAGGCAAGAAGGGTGAGGTTACTGCTACAAATGCATTTCTTAACCTTGCGATTGTAGAGGCTATTTCTGCTACCGATGCAGAGATTGCTACAGATAAGAAGGGCATTGTAATGCCAATGATTCAGATTGTAAAAGCAGGAGAGACGCTTGACATCACTGGCTACGTTGATGGGACAATCCATGTAAACGCCCTTTCGCCAAAAGGTTCTATGGGTAAGGAAGAGTTTACAAAGGGATCTTCCGCTACTGCTACAGAATATGCAATTAAGCATACAGACGAGTCTGGTACAAGTGGTGACCCAAACTATGTTGCAGCAAGTGATGTATTAGAACCGCCAACAGTAGATGGCGAAACTAAGTATATTGTTAAGTTCAAGAAAACAATCTATAATGGCGCTAAGATTACCAACTCTGGTAAGAAATTCCCAAAAGCACACGAATTATTCTTTAAGGCTTTAGTAGTTGATAAATGTGATACTGAAACTTTAAAAGCCGCTATTATTCATATTCCATCTTTTATGCCAAGTCCAGAATTTACGCTTGCGCTTCAAGGCGGCGATTCTCAGACAATGGACTATAAGGGTGCTATGATGCTTAACTCTTGCTCTGCTGATTCCGAATTATTCTCTATCTATTACATTGATGAGGAAGAGGAAGATATCTAATTAAGATCACGGGCGGTTTAATTACCGCCCTATTCTTTTAAGGAGGATAAATGGCAAAGAAAGATTTAAGAACTTGTTGTGTTTGTCGTCAGAAATTCAGTTTTTGTCCTGTGTGTAATTCAGAAGATATGAATAAACCGTTATGGCATTTTGCTTATTGTGGTGAAAATTGTAAAAATATTTATGAGATTACTTCTGCATTTGAAGATGGACGCATGACAGATATTGAAGCAAAAGAAAAATTAGAGAAATTGGATTTAAGCAGAAAAGAATATTTTGGCGAAAGCTATAAGAATTCTATTGCTTCTATTATGAAGGCAAAAGCACAAGTTATTAAGAAAGAAAATAAAAAGACAGAAGTTAAATCTGTCAAAAAGAATATTATTACAAAAGGCGAAAATGAGGCTGAAAGTAATGTTGAATAGTGATTTTAAATAAGGGATTATAACATAACACACTATTCAATGTTATAATCCCTATTTTTTACGCCATTCAACTGAGGAATAAAAAGGAATGATAATAAAAAGTAATTTAAAACCAAGAGACTATACTGAAAAAGAAGCTGTTCGTATATATAATCGAGATCAGCAAACATTTTATATAGATTCTAATGTTTATCCAGTAGATGTATATACAAGTTATAGTCCTAAATGTGAAAGAAAAAT
>QRFC01000283.1_pt1 | contig 54355 bp, 53 predicted proteins | sample 1861061 | NCBI WGS metagenome assembly QRFC01 (sample SAMN09711282, study PRJNA482702) | Human gut metagenome, whole genome shotgun sequencing project.
TTCTTTTCCGCCGATACTTTGTTGCAGCCGCTTGCCATACACAAAGTATGGCTGCACGTCTGCGCCGCGTCTCGGCGAAAAATAACTCGCCGGATGTGGCTCTTTTCCGCCGATGCTTTGCTGTTATACCTTCTCCGCCACCCGCAGCTTGGCGCTGCGTGCGCGGGGGTTGTGCGCCAGTTCCTCTTCGCCGGATACGATGGGCTTCCGGCTCACCAGCTTCAGCTTCGGCTTCCTGCCGCATACGCACACCGGGAACTCCGGTGGGCAGATGCAGCCGGTGGCCAGCTCCTGCAGCGTCTTCTTGATGATCCGGTCCTCCAGCGAGTGGAAGGAGATCACCGCCAAGCGCCCGCCTGTGTTCAGATGCGCCGCGGCCGCCTCCAGCATGGGCGGCAGGGCGTCCAGTTCGCCGTTGACGGCGATGCGTATGGCCTGAAAGCTCCGCTTGGCCGGGTGCTGCTTCTCCCGCAGCGCCTGTGGCGGCATAGCGGACTTGATGATGTCCACCAACTCCAGCGTCGTCTCGATAGGCTGCTGCTCCCGGTGCTGTACGATCCGCTTGGCGATGGCCGGCGCGTAGCGCTCCTCGCCGTACTCAAACAGGATGCGCCGCAGCTCCTCATAACTCCAGCTGTTCACCACCTCCCGGGCGGTGAGATACGCCGTCCGGTCCATCCGCATATCCAGCGGCGCGTCGTGCATATAGCTGAAGCCCCGTTCCGCGTCGTCCAGCTGTGGGGAGGAAACGCCCAGGTCGAACAGCATACCGTCCGCCCCGTCTATGTGCAAGTCGGCGAGGATGTCGCCGATGCGGTCAAAATTGCTGTGGACCAGCGTCACCCGGTCCCCGTAGTCCGCCAGACGCTCCTGCGCGGCGGCAATGGCCGTCTCATCCCGGTCGATGCCGATGAGCCGCCCGGTGGTCAGCCGTTTTACGATCTCCAGCGAGTGACCCGCCCGGCCCAGCGTGCCGTCCACATAGATGCCGTCGGGCTTGATGGCCAGCGCGTCCAGACACTCGTGCAGCAGCACCGGCACATGGCCGTAGTCCTTCTCCTGCGTCATGGTGCTCACAGGCCCATCTCCGCCATGGCGCTCTCCAGCTCGCCGGAGGCGAAGGCGTCGTTCTCCACGGCGGCCCAGCGCTCAGCGTCCCAGATCTCCGCCCGGTCAAAGCTGCCGATGACCACGACCTCTCTGGTCAGCCCCGCATACTCCCGCAGCTTGGCGGGGATGAGGATGCGTCCCTGGCCGTCCGGCTCGCAGTCCGCCGCGTAGGCGAACAGCGCCCGCAGCTTTTTCACCTCGTTGTAGGACAGCGCCTTCAGCTTGTCCATAAACGCCGCCCAGCTCTCGTCGGAGTACACCGACAGGCAGTGGTCCTGCCCCACGGTGATGTGGAACGTCTGGCCCAGCTCCTTCCGCAGCGCGGCAGGAATAAAGAGGCGCCCCTTGGCGTCGATCGTGTGTGCATACTGACCGGTCATGGGTCCGCCTCCTTCCGAAAAAAATAGTCCCCGGTGGAAAACCGTGGGAACATCCCCCACAAATATGGATATTGCCCCCACAATTCACCACTAACGAGGTTAGTATACATAATCCCTGGTAAAATTGCAAGGGAAAATTATGTCTACCGCCACGGCAAAAGCCGGATATTCCGCCGGTTTTCGGCCAAATTTTTCCACTTTTTGAAACGCTTGTTCGATGGACGTAAACGGAAAACTCCGGCGGGCACAAGATTTTGTGCCCGCCGGAGCCTGTTAACACAAGATGAGGATTTTTTGTGGAAATCGCAGAAAAATTTACGTGGATTTTATAGATTTTCCACAAAGTCTATAACTGCCGCCGGATACCGCGGCGGCAGCGGCGCTTTCCACCGGTCGGGAACGGCCTTGCTTTCCGTCCGAAAAGACGGACCGCCGCAGGCAGAGCCTGCGGCGGTCAATGTAAATGCTGTGTGGGGGAGGGGAGCGCTCAGCGCTGGCCCTCGCTCTTTTCGGCGGCGGACTCGTTCAGCTGCTGGCGCTGGGCCTGCATCTGCTCCTTGCTGGCGGCCCGGAAACGCGCCCGGGACTCCTGTACCTCGGTCAGCGCGGCCTGGATGGCCTCCTCGGTGCGGCGCAGCGCGTCCTCGGTGTAGGTGTTGGCCACGTGATACAGCTCCTTGCTGCGGTCCTCGGCCCGGCGGATGATCTCGCTGCTCTTCTGGCGTGCCAGTTGCAGTGTCTCGCTCTCGGACACGATGGTGCGGGCGTCCAGCTCCGCCTGACGCAGTACCTCCTGCGCCTCCTTCTTGGCCCCGGCCACATACTCGCTGCGGGCGGCGATCAGCTCCTGGGCCTTTTTCAGCTCCAGAGGCAGCTTGGCCCGGATCTCATCCAGCAGATCCAGCGCCTCGTCCCGGACGATGATACATTTGTCAGAGCTGAAGGCCACGCTTTTTGCCTCGTCGATCATGCCGTAGAGCATATCCAACAGGCGCTGTACATCTTTCTCTTCCATAGTGCGGTCCGTTCCTTTCTTTTTGTCGGCGCCGGGAGGCTCAACCCCGCTGCCGCATCAATTCCTCGGCGACCGGCGCCGGTACATACTTTTCCAATGGCTGGTGGTAGCGGATCATCTCCCGCACCATGGTGGAGCTGAAGTGCTCATACGCCGCACTGGCGGGCAGCAGCACCGTCTCCAGCCCGGGACAGATACCGCCGTTGATGCGCGCCATCTGGGCCTCCAGTTCCCAGTCGGCGCAGTTCCGCACGCCCTTCACCAGAATGTGCGCGTCCTTGCTGCGGACGAAGTCCGCCAGCAGCCCGGACCAGTTCTCCACCTCCACGTTGGGGATGTCCGCCACGGACTGGCGGATCAGCTCCAGCCGGCGCTCCGGCGTGAACATAGGCTGCTGCTTCTGGCAGTTCACCATCACGCACACGCACACCTTGTCAAAGCACCGCGCCGCCCGGCGGATGATATCCAGGTGTCCCAGCGTGATGGGGTCAAAGCTGCCGGGGTAAATGGCGATATTCATTCCGTATCCTCATTTCCGCCGCGATGATACACCGTCAGCTTGATCTTGCCGTATCTGTACTCCCGATACAGGGCGTAGGGCGCGGGCATCTCCGGCAGCACCGTATCCACCGCGCTCTCTGCTATGATTATACCATGTGCACGGCAAATGTCAAACGCTGCGATATCCGTCAGCGCCTGCTGCAAAAGCCCGCTGGCGTAGGGCGGGTCGAGGAACACGATGTCGAACTTCTCCCCGCTGCGAAGATACGGCAGCGCGTCCCCCTGCCGCACCCTGGCCCTGTCCTCCAGGCGGCACAGCGCCAGATTTTCCTGTATCAGCTTCACCGCGTCCGCCCGCCGGTCGATGAACACGCACTCCGCCGCGCCCCGGCTCAGGGCCTCGATGCCCAGCTGTCCGGTGCCGGCGAACATGTCCAGCACCCGCCGTCCCTCGATGTCGAACTGTATGATGGAGAACAGGCTCTCCTTCACCTTGCCGGTGGTGGGCCGTGTCTCCAGCCCCTCCAGCTCCTTCAATACCCTGCCTCTGGCAGTTCCCGTGATCACGCGCATAGTCCGTTACCCCCTGGGGTCAAAATGTTCAAAGATGACCAGGTTCCCGGCCGCCTCGGCCTTTTCCATAGTCTTCCTGTCCCGCACGGTCCAGCTGGCCTCCTGCACCTTGTAGAAGCCCCGGCACAGCCGCAGGGACAGATTGCCCCGGTCCTCGAACCGATAGGCGATGAAGTCCGGCCGCGTCCGCACGTTCAGCAGCAGGTTCGCCAGGATCCACCGGATACCGCCCGGCAGATGCTGCGCGTCTCCGTGGGCGGTGAAGTTCTCGCTCAGCTGTCCCCGCAGGATATCCGGCTCGTTCTGCCACAGCCACATCAGGCACCGGGGGTCGAAGGACTCCACGCAGTACGCGCCCTTGTACTTCTTCAGCACCCTGCTGGCCGCGGCGGCCAGCGCCTCGGCGTTGCCGCGCTCCGCCTTCAGCTCCACGATCAGCGGCGCCCGGTCCGTGAACAGCGGCAGCACCTCCTCCAGCAGGGGGATCCTCTGCTCCGTTCCCTCCAGCGGGTACTGGTCCAGCGCCTCCGCGGTCAGGTCCTCGATCTCCACGTCCGCGCCCGCTGTCCGCAGCAGGGAGGCATCGTGGATCACGGCCAGCTTGCCGTCCTTCATCAGGTGCACGTCCAGCTCCGCGCCGAAGCCGTTGGCCGCCGCCCGCTTGAACGCCGCCATGGAGTTCTCCGGAATACCCTTCTCCCTGTCATGCAGGCCCCGGTGGGCATACCGCCACTGCCGGAAATACGCCTGGTCCATCTTGCCCCGCCGGCACCGCAGGCACAGCAGATACAGCCAGAACAGCACCAGCAGTACAATAATGATAATTATGATCGCTTTCATCAGTCGTTTGTCAGCTCCTCCACCGTATTGTCAATAGCCCCGGCGTCCTCTGTGCCCGCCGCGGCAGTCTGCTTCGGCGCCTCCCTGCTGTCACCGTGCTTCACGAACAGCATGGTCACAAAGGCCAGCGCCGTGAACACCGCCGCATAGGGGAACAGCACGTGCATTCCGAATTTGTCCATCAGCAGTCCCGACACCATGGGCGTAGCCACCTGCGCCGCCATGGACGCCGTGTAGTAAAAGCCTGTGTACTTGCCCACGTCGCCGCCGGAGGCCAGCTCCACCACCATGGGGAAGGAGTTGACGTTGATGGTGGCCCAGGCGATGCCCGCCAGGGCGAACATGGCGTTCATCAGTGCCGAGGGACTGTCCGCTGTCAGGAACCCGGCCACGCCGAAGGCTACGGTCAGCATCACCACGCCGGCCAGTATGGTCTTCTTCCGCCCGATCCTCCCGGCGATGAAGCCCACCGGCAGATAGGCGACGATGGCGGCGGCCTGGGCGATGATCAGCGTCAGGTTGTAGTCCTTGTGCAGGATGTTGCTGGCGTATACCGAGTATTTGCTGGTCACGGCGTTGTAGCCGAAGAACCACAGTACGATGCTCAGCAATATCAGCAGCAGGCTCTTTACCTCGTCAGCGGACAGCTTCCGCCCCTCGTTGGGGTGCGCCGCCTCCTCTGCGTTCTCAACGCCCGCGGCCACGGACTGCGCCTGCATCTCCCTTGCCCACTCCGGCTCCCGCACCGTCAGCATGAACACCACCAGCGCCGCGAGCATCAGCGCCGCGATGACGCCGAAGTAGCCCGTGTAGCTCATCATGCTGTTGCTCACCGACGCCGTGGCGAACACCATACCCAGCGCCAGCACGATGATGCCGCCGGCGCTGCCCATCAGGTTGATGACGGCGTTGGCTTTGGACCGCAGGGGCTTGGGTGTCACGTCCGGCATCAGCGCCACCGCCGGCGACCGGAACGTGGCCATGCTCAGCAGAATGATGAGCAGCAGCCCCACGAACACCACCAGCGCGCCGGGATTGGCCGCCGCCGCGTCCCGGGCGCAGGCCTGCCGCGCCGGCACCACGTAGTTGGTGTACGCCGGATCGGTGACGGTCTTGCCCTCCGGGGTGACGGTCTGGCTGCGGATGGCGGTGAACTCCGCCTCCGTGAATTTATGCCCCAGAATAAAGCTCTCGCCGCTGGGGGACAGCAGCGTGGCGTCCTTCTGCTCGTTATAGATCACCGTCAGCGCCGCCGGGTCGTCAATGGCGGACACCTTGTCCAGCCGCTTCAGCTGCGCGTTGTCCGCAAAGGACAGCGCGATCAGCGCCACCGCCGCGATCAGCGTGCCCACCACGATGAACGGCGTCCGCCGCCCTCTCGGGTGGGTGCACTTGTCAGAGATGTGTCCGAACAGCGGCAGCAGGAACAGCGCCAGCACGTTGTCCATCGCCATAATGACGCCGGACCAGGTCTGGCTCATGCCGAATTTGTTGGTCAGGATCAGCGGCACTGTGTTGTCATAGGCCTGCCAGAAGGCGCAGATCAGGAAAAAAGCAAAGCCGACCAGAATGGTGCGCTTGTAATTCAGCTTCATGGTGTCTCCTCCCACGCGCGGAATACCGCGTTGATATCGTCGTACACCCATGTGGGGCGTATGCCGTCTCTTTCAATGTCACCCCGTGTCCCCTCGCCGGACAGCACGAAAACGCTGTCGATCCCGGCGTTCACCGCGCAGGCGATGTCCGTGTACAGCCGGTCGCCGAGCAGCACCGCCGCCTCCGGCGGGTACCCGGTCCCCTCCAGCGCCAGCTGCACCATGGCGGGCTGGGGCTTGCCGATGAACTCCGGCTCCCGTCCGGTGGCCCGGTGCAGCATCTCGCATACGCTGCCGCAGTCCGGTACGGCGCCGTACCAGGTGGGGCACACCCAGTCCGGGTTCGTGGCCAGCCAGGTGACGCCCCGGTTCAAAAGGATGCAGGCGTCCTCCAGCTTCTGAAACGTCAGCTCCCGGTCGAAGCCGCTGAGCAGGATCTCCGCGCCGTCCTCCCGGTCACAGGTGACGGGTATCCCCGCCGCTGCCAGCTGATCGTAAAAGGACCGGGTGCCCTGCACGTAGCACCGGCGTCCCGGATACCGTCTCCGCAGCAGGTCAATGGCCGCGTCCACCGAGGTCAGGTAGTCCTCCCGCCCGGTGGCGATGCCCATGCCGTTCAGCTTTTCTATATAGCCCTCCACGCCTTTGGAGGAGTTGTTGGTCAAAAACAGATACCGTCCGCCCTTCTCCCGTATGCGGGAGAGAAAGGCCGTTACCCCGTCGAACAGCCGGTCGTCCAGATAGATGGTCCCGTCCATGTCCAGCAGAAACAGCCGCTTATCCTGTAAACGTCCCAAGGAGCGCCCTTCCTTTCAGATACATACCGTAAAAGACAGAATACCACACGTTTGCCGCGATGGCAACAAAAACCCCGTCACACCACCTGAAAAATAAAGAATTTCAGATAGTTCGTCTCCTCCACGCCCCACAGGATGGGGTGGTCGGCGCACTGCTGCCGCGCCTCGATCTGCCGCAGCTGCACCCCCGCATCCCGGGCGGCGTCCCGCAGCATCTTGATGAACAGCGCCTCCGACGCGAAGTGGCTGCACGAGCACGTGGCCAGATATCCGCCCCGGGGCAGCAGCTTCATGGCCCGGTAGTTGATCTCCTTGTACCCGGTCATGGCGTTGTGTATGGTCCTGCGGCTCTTGGTGAACGCCGGCGGGTCCAGTATGATGAAGTCGTATTTCCGCGGCTGCTCCGCCAGCTGCGGCAGCAGGTCGAACACGTTGGCGCACACGCAGTCCATCACGCCGTCCAGCCCGTTTTTCCGCGCGTTCTCCGCCGCGCAGTCCACGGCGAACTGCGACACGTCCACGGCGGTCACGTGCTTCGCCCCGCCCTTTGCGGCGTTCAGGGCGAAGGAGCCGGTGTGGGTGAAGCAGTCCAGCACCGTCTTTCCCTTCGCCAGCTTTGCCACCGCCAGCCGGTTGTACTTCTGGTCCAGGAAGAACCCGGTCTTCTGCCCGTTCTCAAAGTCCACCGTGTACCGTATGCCGTTCTCCGCGATGTCCTCGGCGGTGCCCTCCGGCGCGGCCTCGCCGGGCAGCACCAGCCAGCCCTTGCCCTGCGCCATGCCCTCCAGCGTCCGAAGGGCGGCGTCGTTGCGCTCGTACACGCCCCGGATGACCTGCCCGTCCTCCCGCAGGATGCGTACCAGCAGCGGCAGCACCCGTTCCTTGATGCGCTCCATACCCAGGCTCAGCACCTGGGCCACCAGCACGCGCTCGAACCGGTCCACCGTCAGTCCCGGAAAGCCGTCTGCCTCCCCGAAGATAATGCGGCAGCACCGGCTGTCCGTCTCGCCCATCACCGTTTTGCGGTAGTCCCAGGCGTAGCGCAGCCGCCGTTCCCAGAAGGCGTCCCCCGCCGGGTCGTCGTTGGCGTTCCGCGTCACCAGCCGCACCCGTATTTTGGACGCGCTGTTATAGAACCCACAGCCCAGCCAGCTGCCCTTTTTCGACACCACGTCCACCAGGCCGCCGTCCTCCGGCGTGCCGCTGACCGACAGCACCTCACCCTCATAGACCCACGGGTGTCCGTCCACGATGGCGCGCTCCCCCTTGGGAGTGATGGTGACGATGGGATACGGTCTGGCAGCTTTCATGGCGGTTACTCCTTTTGTACAGGAAAATTTCTCCTAAGTATAGCACAAAGACAAGCATATTTCCATACGATGTATAAATAAAGTATCGCTGAAGTACAGACAAAGTATAGTAAAATGCACAGAACAAGTATAGGAGGAACTGCTATGCCGCGTATCTTTTTAAGTCCATCTACCCAGGAATATAACCCATATATCACCGGAAACGGCTCAGAAGAGTACTTTATGAACCAAATTGCCGACGCCATGGAGCCCTATCTTTTGGCCAACACCATCCGTTTTACCCGCAACACCCCCGACATGACCGCCGCCAGCTCCATCCGCCTGGCAAATTCTGGAAGTTACGATTTTTATTTGGCGCTTCACTCCAACGGCAGCACCGATGGTACCAAGGAGGGCGCCGTCCGCGGTGTCATCGCTTTTTATTATCCCACCAGTGCTAATGGCCGCCGCGCGGCGGACATTTTTGTAAAAAACTTAAAAGACATCTATCCATTGCCGGACAAGGTCTATGCCCGTGCCACCACCACGCTGGGCGAGGTCCGCCAGCCCTATATGCCCTCCGTACTGCTGGAGCTGGGCTACCACGACAACACCGCTGATGCCCGTTGGATCGAGGGCAATATCCAGGCCATTGCCGCCAATTTGGTGCTGTCGTTGACAGAGTACTTCGGCCTGCCTTTCGTCACACCCATAACACCCTGGCAGGGCACGGTGCAGACGCCGGGCGGAGGTCCGCTGAACCTTCGTGCGGCCCCTGGCGCCCGGGCCGAGGTAGTCACACTCTTGCCCAACGGTGCAAAGCTCACTGTCTACGGTCGCTACCAGGAATGGTATACGGTGGGGTATCAGGGTCGCCTGGGTTACGCTTACGCCGATTTCATTCAGTGACCCAACAGATACGGTACCTTGCCTGAAAAACGACAAAAGAAAAGTTTACTTTGCCCTTGACAGTTGACCATAATATGTTTAATATAGTAAAGGATCATTATCGGGGCATAGGAGCCTTTCTGCCCCGATTGTCATCCGGCACCATATTTTGTGCCGACGCGAAAACCCAATAACAACATAGGAGGAATGTACCATGACCACAACTGGCTGGATCGTGGCCATCCTCTCGTTCGCTGTCGCCCTCGTTCTGGGCTTTGTGGGCTGTCTGCTGATCCAGCGGCGCAAGGCTAAGAACGACCAGCGCAAGATCGAAGACGCCGAGCAGGAAGCTCTGCGTATCGTCAACGAGGCCATCAAGAGCTCTGAAAACAAAAAGAGAGAAGCACTCCTTGAAGCAAAAGAAGAGATTTTGAAGAACCGCAGCGAGTACGAGAAGGAAGTCAAGGAACGCCGTGCCGAACAGCAGAAGCAGGAACGCCGTCTGCAGCAGAAGGAAGAGAACCTCGATCACAAGACCGAGATGATTGAGAAGAAAGAGGAGGCCCTGGCCCAGAAGCACGCTGCTCTGGACAAGGAGCAGGAGGAGATCAAGCTCATCAAGCGCAGCCAGACGGAGATGCTGGAGCGTATCTCCGGATTCACGGCAGATCAGGCTAAGGATTACCTGATCGCCCAGGTGGAGTCCGAGGTCACCCACGAAACGGCGCTGAAGATCAAGGAGATCGAGGCCCGCGCCAAGGACGAGGCCGATCAGCGTGCCCGCGAGATCGTGGCCACCGCTATCCAGCGCTGTGCCGCCGACCACGTGGCCGAGATCACCGTCAGCGTGGTGCCGCTGCCCAATGACGAGATGAAGGGCCGCATCATTGGCCGCGAGGGCCGCAACATCCGCACGCTGGAGACGCTTACCGGCGCGGATCTGATCATCGACGACACGCCGGAGGCTATCACTGTCTCCTGCTTCGAGCCGGTCCGCCGCGAGATCGCGCGGCTGGCCCTGGAAAAGCTTATTGCCGACGGCCGCATCCACCCTACCCACATTGAAGAAATGGTGGAGAAGGCCCGCCGCGAGGTGGACGGCGTTATCCGCGCCGAGGGCGAGCGCGCCGTGCTGGAGACCGGCGTCCGCGGCCTGCATCCGGAGCTGCAGAAGCTGCTGGGCAAGCTGCACTACCGCACCAGCTACGGCCAGAACGTGCTGCAGCACTCCATCGAGGTCAGCCATATCGCCGGCATGATGGCCGCGGAGTTGGGCGCCGATGTGCAGGCTGCCAAGCGCGCCGGCCTGCTGCACGATATCGGCAAGGCCCTGGACCATGAATTCGAGGGTACCCATGTGGCGCTGGGTGTGGAATACGCCCGCAAGTACCGCGAGAAGGAAGACATCATCCATGCCATCCAGGCCCACCACGGCGACGTGGAGTGCAGGACCCTGGTGGCCTGCCTGGTGCAGGCGGCGGACGCCATTTCCGCGGCCCGTCCGGGTGCGCGGCGCGAGAACCTGGAAAATTATATTAAACGTTTGGAAAAGCTGGAGGAGATCACCGGCAGCTATCCCGGCGTTGAGAAGAGCTATGCCATCCAGGCCGGCCGTGAGGTCCGCGTCATGGTCAAGCCCGAGCAGGTCAGCGAGGATGAGATGGTCATCCTGGCCCGTGAGCTGGCCAAGCGCATCGAAAGCGAGCTGGAATATCCCGGCCAGATCAAGGTTCACGTTCTGCGTGAGACGAAGGTCGTGGAGTACGCGAAATAAAAATTTAATGTTTGCAGGGGCCGCTTCGCATTGCGAAGCGGCCCCTCTTTTGCTATAATGTCTTCGAGTACACAGAAAAACCGACCGGACCCCCGATGGAGGACATACTATGAAGCGTTTTCTGCTGTTATTTCTGCTGCTGGCCCTGCTGCTGAGCATGACCGGCTGCTTTACCATCACCGGAGACACGACCGACACCTCACCGGAGGGGAAGCAGAAGGCGCCGGAGAAGCAGCACCTGACCGCTGACGTTGACGAGACACAGGTCCGGCAGCGCACTGCCGGCGCGCCCTGGACCGGCGGAGAACCCCAGACCGTCAGTGCCGACTTTGAGCGCATTAGTGGCGCGGCGGCCCAGGGCATGACCGTGGGGCAGGAACTTCTACTGCTGGATTTCATGGACTGTTACTACCAGTCCATTGCCGACCTGCGGGTCATTGACCCAGCCGTGCTGTTTGCCGATAGCGAGGAGACGCTTTACCACAAGAATATCTGGCACGGGCTGTGCGTCATCCGCAAGCTCTCGCCCATCGACCTGACCATGACCTCATACAGCTACTCCCTCCGGTGCGTATCCATTATGCCCTCCGAGGAGACGAAGGGGGACGTGGACCTGGTGCTCCGGGAGAATAGTGTGGTCTATTTCAAGGGCTTGAATGGCCTGCCCTCGGAGCAGTTCGGTATCAAGCACACCTTTACCCTCCGAGGGGAGGGAGACGACTGGTCCATCGTGAAGCACTGGTCTGATGACAATCCCTATTATAGTGCCGACTATGACCGCACCACCCATCAGGATAAGAATTTCCCCGCCATCACCGACTACATAGAGGCCCGCCGCGACCTGCCTCGCGAGGGACTGAGCGTGACAGCTGCAGCCGACCACCCCTATGACCGCGACGCGGCCCGGGCTTATATGCTCACCTGGGTGGGCAAGCGTAATCCGGCCTTCATGGCTTACGACGACTACGGCGGGAACTGCATGAACTTCGGCTCCCAGGTGCTGGCTGCCGGCGGTATTCCCATGGACACGAACGGTGGCTATGAGACAGGCTGGTACTGGTACAGCGCCAGCCAGACCACGCTGCCCTGGGTCAATGTGGGGTCCTTCCGGGACTATGTGGCGGCACCCCGTGTAAGCGGTCTGGTGGCTGTGGCGGACGCGCCCTATTTCAGCGGTGAGACCGGCGATATCATCACCATGGGTGTGGACGAGCCGGCTAACCATACCACCGTTATTCTGGACACCATTACGGATGAAAGCGGCAATGTGGTGGACTATCTGCTCTGCTCCAACACGGCGGATCTGCGGAATTTCCCCGCGTCCGCGTATTACTATACCAATCGCCAGCTGATCAGGATCATCGGCTGGAACGACTGAGCAAGGAGGCGTATTCCGTGGAATACAAGGTTTTGGCGCTGGGCGATGTGGCCAGCGAAACGGGCCTGCAGCTGCTGGAAAAGAAGCTGCGGGCATTCAAAAAGGAGCATGATGTGCGCTTCACCGTGGTCAATGGGGAGAACATCTCCGGCAGCGGCCTGACGAAGGCGCAGGCGGAGGCCCTGTTTGCCGCCGGCGCGGATGTGATCACCTTGGGCAACCATACCTTCGGTAAACCCCAGATCGCCGCCTATCTGGACGAGGAGCGCTATATCCTCCGGCCCGCCAACTTTACCGGTCGCGCGCCCGGCCACGGATATCAGATGGTGGACTGCGGCGCGTTCAGCGTGGCGGTGATGGTGCTTATCGGCCGCTGCGACCTGGACTTTAACGCCGAAAATCCCTTTACCACCGCCGATAAGCTGCTGAAGGCGCAGACGGACAAGCCCACCTTTACACTGGTGGAGTTCCACGCTGGAGCCACCAGCGAAAAGCTGGCCATGGCCTACTACCTGGATGGCCGTGTCTCCGCCCTTTGGGGTACCCACACCCACGTGCCCACGGCGGACATGCAGGTGTTCCCCAAGGGTACCGGCTACGTCACCGATCTTGGTATGACCGGCCCCATCCGTTCTGTCCTGGGTATCCGGCCGGAGCAGTCTGTGGAGTTTTTCCTGGGCGGTCTGCCGGGCCGCTATCAGGCGGCGGAGGGCCCCTGCTCCGCCCAGGGGTGCATTTTTACCCTGAACAGCGACACGGGAATGTGCGAAAAAGTGGACAGAATAGAGATGAAATAACTGGTAGGTACGAAAAGCGGACTGGAAAAATTTTTGAAAAAACTTGAAAACAGGAGTGAATTTTTGGCTATGTCTGTGGAGAAAGTAAGAGAATATCTGATGCCTTACGGCGTCGCAGATCGTATGCGCGAGTTTGAGGTCTCCAGCGCCACGGTGGAGCTGGCTGCTCTGGCTGTGGGTGTGGAGGGTGCCCGTATCGCCAAGACCCTCAGCTTTAAGGTGGGGGAGGACCCCATCCTCATCGTGGCCGCCGGCGACGCCAAGGTGGACAACAGCAAGTATAAGCACTTCTTCGGCGCTAAGGCCAAAATGCTCACCGCCGAAGAGGCTGTGGAGCGTATCGGCCACGCCGTGGGCGGCGTGTGCCCCTTCGCTCTGCCCGACGACGTTAAGACGTACCTGGATGTGTCTCTCAAGCGCTTTGACACGGTGTTCCCCGCTGTGGGCAGCGCGGCCAGCGCCATTGAGCTGACCTGTGACGAGCTGGAGCACTGCTGCGGAAAGAACTTCGTTCAGTGGGTGGATGTGTGCAAGGGCTGGCAGGAAGAGGAAGCGTAAATGGTGCGGGTCGTTCACGCAGGTGACTTCCACCTGGACAGTGCCTTCGGTGCGCTGACGCCGGAGCAGGCCCGCCAGCGTCGTATGGAGAGCCGCCGCACGCCGGAGCGCCTGGTGGAGTGGGCCAACGACCACGGTGCGGACCTGCTGCTCCTCTCCGGTGATCTTTTCGACAGCGACAGCCCCTATGGCGACACCGCGCCCCTGCTGGCGCAGGCACTGGGGTGCTTCCGCGGTCAGGCGGTCATCGCCCCCGGCAACCACGATCCCCTTACACCGGACGGGCCCTATGCCCGCACGCGCTGGAGCGACAACGTTCACATCTTTACAGAGGACCGTATGCAGACCATTACATTTCCGGACCTGAACTGCGCCGTACACGGCGCGGCCTTCACCGCCCCGGAGTGTCCCACGGACAGTGTACTCCCCGGCTTCCGTGTGCCGCAGGACGGCCTTATCCACATTGGTCTGCTCCATGGCGACGTTACGACCTCCGACAGCCGCTACCGTCCGATCCGCGCGGCGGATATCGCCGGCAGCGGGCTGGACTATCTGGCGTTGGGCCATGTTCACAGCTGCAGCGGCGTTCTGACCGCCGGGGCGGTCCCTTATGCCTATTGCGGCTGCATCGAGGGCCGCGGCTTCGACGAGCTGGGCGAACGGGGATTTCTCTTCGGCGAGGTGGGGGCGGGCACCGCCGATCTGCGATTTGTCCCCTTTGCCCGGCGCCGCTACTGCATCGCCCAGGTGGATGTCACCGATGGCGACGCCCTCACCGCCCTGGAGCGCACCCTGCCCCATGATACGGAGCAGGATATCTACCGCCTGCGTCTGACCGGTACGCCGGAGCAGCCGCCCCGCCCGGCGCTGCTGGAGGAGGCCCTGTCGGACCGCTTCTTTGCCCTGCAGCTGCGGGACGAGACTACCGTGCGCCGGGACCTGTGGGACAAGTGCGGCGAGGATACGCTGCGGGGCCTGTTTTTGCAGGAACTGCGCCGCCAATATGACGCCGCCCCGGATGACGCTGCCCGCCGCCGTATTGAGATGGCGGCCCGATTCGGCACGGCGGCCATGGACGACCGGGAGGTATGAGCATGAAGAATATCCTGATGATCGGCACCGGCGGTACCATCGCCAGTGAGATGACGCCCTCCGGCCTGACGCCGGAGCTGAACAGCACGCAGCTGCTGTCCTTCGTTCCCCGTATCGGCGAGATGTGCCATGTGGATTGCGTTCAGCTCTACAGCCTGGACAGCACCAATATCCGTCCCGCCCATTGGCTGGGTGTGGCCAGGGCCGTGCGGGAGAATTACGATAGATATGACGGCTTTGTCATCTCCCACGGCACCGACACCATGGCCTACACCGCCGCCGCGCTTAGCTATCTGATCCAGGGCAGCCCAAAGCCCATCGTCCTTACCGGCGCGCAGAAGCCTATCTGGTTCGACGGTACCGACTCCAAGCGCAACCTGACCGACGCGTTTCTCTACGCCTGTCGCGGCTGCGGCGGCGTGCAGATCGTATTCAACGGCAAGGTCATCCTGGGTACCCGTGCCCGCAAGACCTGCTCCAAGAGCTTTCAGGCCTTTTCCAGCGTCAACTATCCCGACCTGGCCGTGGTACAGGACGAACACCTGCTGCAGTATATGCGCTGCGCCTGCTATCCCAGCCCGGTGTTCTATGACGCGCTGGACGACAAGGTGGGACTGCTGAAGCTGATCCCCGGCACCCCTGCCGCCGTGCTGGAATTCATGCTGGACCGGTTTGACGGCTTGGTCATTGAGTCCTTCGGCGTAGGCGGCCTGCCGGAATATGAGGGCGACGCCAGCTATTTCGATATCATTCACCGGGGCATCGCGATGGGCAAGCTGGTGGTCATGACCACCCAGGTGCCCAACGAGGGCAGCAATCTGGCGGTCTATCATGTGGGCGGACGGCTGAAAAGCGCCCTGCGCCTGCTGGAGGCCTATGATATGACCACGGAGGCTGCCGTGGCCAAGCTTATGTGGATCATGGGGCAGACCCGTGATTTCGACGAGGCGGAGAGGCTGTTTTACCGCCCGGTGGCCCGGGATATACTGTATGAGAATTAAAAAGGAAGCGCCGGGGGCGCTTCCTTTTTTTGCAGTTTATGACGAAGAGGGGATACGTTTGCCTCAGCTGTTCTTTTTTGTCACCGGGCGGCGGTACAGCAGACGGGCCAGCTTCTTCCGGTCAAAGGGGATGAGAGGGTACAGGTACCCCTTGCCCACCAGCGGCTTTGCCGTCACGATCAGCGTCAGCGTGATCGCGATCCCTGCCGCGAAGCCCCACCAGTCCCACAGCCAGATCAGCACCAGCAGCAACATCCGGCACAGCTTTGTGGCGTAGCCCATCTCATAGCTGTGCTGGGCATAGTTGGCCACCGCCACAAAGGCCATATACACCAGCACCTCCGGTACCAGCCACCGGGCCTGCACCGCGAAGTCGCCCAATATCAGCGCACCCAGCATACTGAACGAGTTGCTCAGCACGTCCGGTGTGTTCAGCGACGCGATCTTCAGTATGTCAATGATCAGCTCCACCAGCAGCAGCTGCACGATCAGCGGCACATAGTATTCGTCCTGTACCAAAAGGAAACGCAGGTTCTCGTGCAGCGTATCCGGGTTCTTCACCAGCAGGTACCACAGCGGTGTAATGAACATGGTCAGCAGCAGCACCAGCGTCCGTATGATCTGCAGATACGTGCCGATGAGGGGCGGGAAGTAGTAGTCGTTGATCTCCTCGTTGAACCGCAGGATCGTTGTGGGCAGCAGCAGGGCCGACGCTGAATTGTCCACCAGCACCACCACATCGCCCTCCATGATACACGCCGTGGCCACGTCCGGACGCTCGGTATACCGCACCTTGGGAAACGGGTTCCAGAACTGCCTGGGCGCGATGGCCTCCGCAATGGTCTCCTGACTCATGGCCACCGACCGCAACTGGATGTGCATCAGCTTTTCCCGCAGGGCCCGCAGCAGCCCCTCGTCTGCCTCGCCCTCCATGTAGCACAGGGCCACGTCCGTGCCCGAGCGCTCCGGCAGCTGCAATCGCTCCAGCCGCAGATGGGTGTCCCGTACCCGCCGCCGCAGCAGCGCCGCGTTCTGCATGAGGTTCTCTACGAAGCCGTCGTGGCTGCCCCGCAGTACCCGGCTGGTATCCGGCTCCTCCACCGACCGGGTGGGGAACTGCTTGGCGTCCAGCACCACCCCGCCGCCGAAGCCGTCGATGATCGCCAGCGTCTTCCCAGCGAATACGCCCATCACCGCCGTGTCACGGTCCGGCTCGGCTGCCGCATCGCAGGCAGACACATACCGCCGGCAGAAGTCCGCCGCGTCTGTCACACCGTTCAGGTCCGGCAGCGCTTGCCACCCGGCGATGACCCGCTCCAGCAGGTCCTCCTGGGCGTAGCCGTTCACCACCCACAGCCGCGCCTGCCGCCCGCCGATAGACAGGTCACGCCCTGTCATATCAAAGCACCGGCCCACGCCCAGCAGTTCGTTTAGCTCCGCCGCTTTCAGCGAAAAGCACCCTGCGCCGCGATAATAGATCGCCATTTCCGGGGCCGTCTCGTTTCCGCCCTGTTTTGCCTGTTCCATGATGCCCTCTGTCCTCCGTCTGCCATTTTCCGGTAGCATTTCCCGCCTGCGGAATTTTATGTATGCCCCGGACAGGCCCTGCATATCGTGTAAAAAAGGAGGTGGCAGCCATGAAAAAAAGCGCGGCGGCGGCCCTTATTCTGATGGTGCTGCTCTTCGGCGGCGCCTACCTCGCCGCCACGGAGCCGGACGAGCTTACGCCTGAAGAACCGCAGGCGCAGGGGGACGGGGAGGTCGTGCTGACCATAAAAACCGGGGAGGCGGCGGAGCGGATGACGCTGCGGGATTACCTTGTGGGCGTGGTCCGCGGTGAGATGCCTGCTTCCTTTGAGATGGAGGCGCTGAAGGCCCAGGCCGCGGCCGAGCGCACCTACGTCTACTACCAGCTGGCGCAGGGCCGTAAGGACGCGCATCCCGACGCCGACTTCTGTACGGACCATACCTGCTGCAGCGCCTATCTCTCCGAGACAGCCGCAAAGGAAAAGTGGGCCGCCGACTTTGCTCCCTGGAATACCCGCGTCGTCCAGGCTGTGGCGGACACGGACGGTCTGGTGGCCCTCTACGACGGGGAACCGATCCTGGCGGTGTTCCACTCATCCTCGGCGGGCAGGACCGCTGCGGCCGGGGATGTCTGGTCCGGCGACCTGCCCTATCTGGCCAGCGTCGCCAGCCCGGAGAGTGCCGACACCGTGCCCAACTATTACAGCACCGTGACCTTCACCGCGGCGGAGGCAAAAGACCGTCTGCTGGCGGCCCACCCGGAGATAAAACTCACCGGCGCGCCGGAGACGTGGTTCGGCGCGGTGACGGAGAATGATTCCGGCCGGGTAGAGACCGTCTCCGTGGGCGGTACGGACATCGAGGGCACGGAGATGCGCCGCATCTTCTCCCTGCGCTCGGCCTGCTTTACCCTGACGGCGGACGCGGAGAGCGTTACGTTCCGCGTCACTGGCTACGGCCACGGCGTGGGCATGAGCCAGTACGGCGCGGAGCAGCTGGCAAAGGCGGGAAAGACCTGGCAGGAGATACTGGCGTGGTATTACACCGGTGTGACCATCGGACCGGCGGGCTGATATCGGGGCAAGGGGTCAGGGGCACGGAAATGCGTGACAAGCGGGCAAAAACGTGGTATAATCTATAAATTATGCGGGATATTCACAAATTGTTCAGGAAAAGCCTGCCCCGCAGGATGTAAGATATACCCAACGATATGTACCGGGAGGAGAGCGCCTATGGCACGCAACATTCTGGTGGTCGAGGATGACCGCAATATATCCGATCTGATCCGTATGTACCTGGAGAAGGAGGGCTTCGAGGTCCGCAGCGCCTATGACGGCGGCAAGGCCATCGAGGAATACGACAAGCAGGCCCCTGACATGGTGCTGCTGGATATCATGCTGCCCGTGGTGGACGGCTGGGGCGTATGCGCCCATATCCGCGAGAAGGGCAAGACGCCCATCATTATGCTCACCGCCAAGAGCGACGTGGGCGACCGCATCACCGGACTGGAGATGGGCGCGGATGACTATCTGGTCAAGCCCTTCGAGATGAAGGAGCTCATGGCCCGGATCAATGCTGTGCTCCGCCGCAGCGAGATCCCCGACGACACAAAGAAGAAGCTGGTGTTCGACAAACTGGTCATCAATCTGGACAGCTATGAGCTGTTGGTGGACGGCAAGAAGGTGGACACGCCCCCCAAAGAGCTGGAGCTGCTGTATCATCTGGCGGCCACGCCCAACCGGGTCTATACCCGCAACCAGCTGCTGGACGAGGTCTGGGGCTTTGACTATTTCGGCGACAGCCGCACCGTGGACGTGCACATCAAGCGCCTGCGGGAGAAGATCGAAAACGTCTCGGACCAGTGGGAGCTGAAAACTGTCTGGGGCGTGGGCTATAAGTTTGAAGTGAAGTAAGCATGGGCGAGAGGATCAAACGTATCACCGGCAGCCTGTATTGGCGGCAGTTTATGCTCACCGCCGGTATGGTGGTGCTGACCATGGCCCTGCTGGGCGTGTCCTTCTACGCGCTGAGCTATAACTACACCGTCTCGGAGAAGCGGCAGGAGATGCAGGACCGGGCGGTGCTGGTGGCGCAGCTGTCCGTGGACTATTTTACCGCCGGCGATGACGCCGAGCGTGACCAGGGGGACGCGCTGCGCTCTCTGGCCGGCGTGGCCTCCCGGATGACGGACGTGGACTTCCTGATCTGCGACACCACCGGCAGCGTCCTGCTGACGACGGATGCCGATTTGGCCGGAAAGACCGTCGTTGTCCCCGAGGACATTACCCAAACGGTGCTGGGCAGCGAGAGACTGTACGAGGGCCGCAGCACCGTGGGCGTATATGAGAAAAAGCAGTTCGTGGTGGGCGTGCCCATGACGGACGCGGACGGCAACACTCTGGGCCTGGTGCTGGCGGTGATGAACAGCGCCGAGCTCATGCAGATGTGGCGCTCATTCATCGCCCTGTTCTTTATGACCAGCGCCATTATCCTGCTGCTGGCGTTCGTGGCCAGCTTTGTCACCTCCATGCGGCAGATACAGCCCCTGACCGAGATGGTCAAGGCCACCCGTGCCTATGCCGGCGGCGATTTCGATGTACGGATGCAGGAGACCGGCGACTGCGGCGAGATCAGTGAGTTGGCGGCGGCCTTCAATGCCATGGCCGACTCCCTGCAGGAGACGGAGCGCCAGCGCCGGGACTTTATCGCCAATGTGTCCCATGAGCTGAAGACCCCCATGACCACCATCGCCGGCTACACCGACGGCATTCTGGACGGCACCATCCCGCCGGAGAAGGAGCGCCAGTATCTTCAGATCATCTCCGACGAGAGCCGCCGTCTCAGCCGCCTGGTGCGGCGTATGCTGGATATCTCCCAGATACAGAACAAGGAGATGAAGAAGGAGGAGTTTGATCTCTGTGAGTCCGCCCGTATTGCCCTGCTGTCCATGGAGAAGAAGATCACGGACCGTGGGCTGGACGTGGACGCGGAGATCCCCGAGGACTCCGTCATGGTCCAGGGCGACCGGGACCTGATCACCCAGGTCATTTACAACCTGCTGGAGAATGCGGCCAAATTCGCCACCCCTGGCTCCCAGCTGTATCTGGGTCTGGCGGTCAACGGCGAGAAGGCCTATGTCACAGTCCGCAACCTGGGCTCCACCATTCCGGCAGAGGAGATACCACTGCTGTTCGAGCGCTTCCACAAGTCCGATAAGTCCCGCAGTGAGGACAAGGACGGTTACGGCCTGGGGCTGTATATCGTCAAGACCATCCTGGCCCAGCACAAGGAGCAGATCACCGTCACCAGTCAGGACGGTGTAACGGCCTTTACCTTTACCATGCAGATGGCGCACGGCGCGCCCCGAGAGGTACTCTGAATATGTATGATGAAAATAAAATGCCGCTGACGCCCGATCCGGCGGCTCCTGCCCCGGAGCAGGAGCCGGACGAGGTCGTCAGTTGGTATGTCCGTCCGGACGAGGGGCAGGAGATCACGGGCTGCTATGTGCAGCCGGGCCCCATGCCCGCTGCCGCGGCGCCCAAAGCTGTCCGGCAGGAGAAGCGCCGCAGCCGCAAGGGCCTGTGGACGTTTCTGGTCATCCTGGCCGTGCTGGTAGGCGTGGTGCTGGGGGTGGCCATCGTCTCCGCCCTGCGGGGCAGCAATACGGACGGCTATGGCGATGACTTCGACGACGGCGATCACGATGCCAGCAGTATCGTGGATATCTTCCAGAGCGATGTGCCCACCATCCCCCGGGCGGACACGGACCCCGATCTGCGCTTTTATTGCGAAAAGGCGGGGGAAGAGAAGCTGACTATCCAGCAGGTCTATCAGCAGGTAAACCCCGCCACGGTGCTGGTGCTCACCGACCTGGGCGAAAAAGCCAGTGTCGGCACCGGGGTCATCCTGACGGCGGACGGCTATATCGTCACCAACGCCCATGTGATCGCCGGCGGGCAGAACGCGCTGGTGGCGCTGTACAACGGCGACCGCTACGAGGCGGAGCTGGTGGGCTTCAGCAGCACGGAGGATCTGGCGCTGCTGAAGGTGGTGAACGCCTCCGGCCTGCCCACTGCGCCGCTGGGCGACAGTGAGGAATGCCAGGTGGGCGATACGGTCTACGCCATCGGCAACCCGCTGGGCGTTGAGCTGCGGGGCACACTGACCCAGGGCATCATCTCCGCCATCGACCGTCCCGTCACCATGGAGGGCCGCGTGATGACGCTGCTCCAGACCACCGCTGCCCTGAACAACGGCAACTCCGGCGGACCGCTGATCAATGAGTACGGCCAGGTCATCGGCATCAACACACTAAAGATGAGCAACACCCTGTCCGACATCTCTGCCACGGTGGAGGGCCTGGGCTTTGCCGTCCCGTCCAGCCGTGTGGTATCTGTCATCAATGATATCATCGCCACCGGAGGCTTCCGCGGCCTGCCCTCGATCGGCGTCTACGTGAAGGAGACGGAATTTGCCGACGGTACGACCCACCCGGTGATCGATTCCGTCACGGAAAACTTCGGCGCCGAGGAAGCGGGGCTGCAGAAGGGCGACGTAATTCTGGCGGCGGACGGTATAGGCGTCAGCACCAACAACGATCTGCTGGCCGTCCGCCGGACCCACATCGTGGGCGAGAGCGTCGTGCTCACTATCCGGCGTGACGGACAGACCTTTGATGTGACGGTCGTCCTCTACCCGGTGGAGGGATGATCACTTTACAGCGCAGAAACAGGGACAAGGCCATGGCCTTGTCCCTGTTTTGCACCGCAAAACGACGGATATTTACAGATAATAAACAAATAGTATGCATTTTATTGCCGGAATTTGCGGCTATTTTCGCCTTCGTTCCCGCCATAGCTGCCGCAGGCTGCCGGCGGCCGCCAGCAGCAGATACGCCCCGAACAGCCGCCGCAGTATCGCTGTGTCCACCGCCGTCGCCGCCAGTGCACCGGCCGCCGCAGCCGTTGTGCCCCAGGGGATAGCGGATTTCAGCACCTCCGTTTCCAGCAACCCGTTCCGCTTGTGGGCGATGACGCCCATGGCCGCCGTAGGCAGGAAGTACAGCAGATTGACCGCGGCGGCCTGCTGCTGCGGAACACCCAAAATGAGCGTCATAACCAACAGCAGCAGGGTCCCGCCGCCCACGCCCCAGGCGGACAGGATGCCGGCGCCGAACCCCGCAGCCATTGGTATCAGCCAACTTTTCACAGGATATACCTCACGCCGCCGTACAGCAGAAAGGCGGCGAACAGTCCCCGCAGCCATGTGACGCTGACCCGGTGGAACAGCCGTCCGCCCACCAGACCGCCCACCAGTCCGCCGATGAGGTATGGCAGCGCGGCGGCCCAGTCAAAGGCTTGCCGCAGCAGGTATACTGCCGCGCTGACGGCGCTTAGGGGCAGTATGGCCGCCACGCAGGTGGCGAAAGCCTGTTTGCCCTCCAGACCGCACCAGCCGTTCAGCAATGGCACCAGCACCATGCCGCCGCCCCCGCCGAACAGTCCGTTCACCAGCCCTGCCGCCGTGCCGGACAGGGCGTATTTCGTCTTTGCCTGCATTGTGCCGCCTCCTTTATGTATGCGCCCTTCCGGGCGCGGGGGTTACTGGCACTTCTGGTAGCTCTGGCAGTCGGTGCACTGGTCCATGGTGGGGCGGCTCTCGTGGGTGCCCACCTGAATGGCGGTCAGACCGCAGTTGTCCACGTCCTTGCAGTGGTGGGCGCAGTTGGTGACGGTGCACTTGATGGACGCATTGGGGGTGCAGGCGCACCCGTCGTTGGTACAGGCTCTGTTCATGGTGTTTCCTCCCGTAAAAAAGAAAAGTCAGGCCGTAAGGCCTGACTTTATTGTGTACCGCTTCGGTGGGATTATACGCCCAAAAGCGATTTTGCAAAGGCGAAATAAATGAGAAGGGACAGCGCATCCACAATGGTGGTAATAAAGGGAGACGCCATAACCGCCGGGTCCAGGCCGATTTTTTTCGCCAGAAGCGGCAGCGAGCAGCCCACGAATTTTGCACACGCAATGGTGCACACCAGCGTTCCGCAGACCACGGCGGCCACCATGGGAGAAAGAGACGTGTTTCCCAGCAGCAACCGGTCCACCAACATCATTTTTCCGAAATTGGCAACGGCCAGCACCACGCCGCACAGCAGCGCCACGCGCAGCTCCTTCCAGATGATCCGGAAGATGTCGGAGAAATCCACCTCGGACAGGGAGATGGCGCGGATCACGGTCACGCTGGATTGGGAGCCGCAGTTGCCGCCGGTATCCATCAGCATGGGGATATAGGCGGTCAGCACCGGCAGCACCGCCAGCGAGTTTTCAAAATTGGCAATAATAAGCCCTGTGAAGGTGGCGGACACCATCAGCAGCAGCAGCCAGGGGATACGGGCCTGGAAGGTGCTGCGCACGCTGGTTTTCAGATAGGGCTTATCCGTGGGGGTAATGGCGGCCATCTTCTCCATATCCTCGGTGGCCTCTTCCTCCATAACATCCATGGCATCGTCTACGGTAACGATACCGATGAGGCGGTTTTCTTGGTCCACCACAGGCATGGCAAGATAGTCGTACTTGCTCATGGCCTGGGCCACATCCTCCTTGTCGTCCAGGGTGGTAACGGAGACCACATTGGGGTCCATGATCTCCTCAATGCGGTCATCCTCGTCGGCCAGGAGCAGGTCTCGGACGGACAGCACGCCCTGCAGGTGGCGGGTGGGATCGGTGACATACAGGATGTTGATGGTCTCCAGCTCACCGCCGATACGGCGGATGCGCTTGAAGGCGTCCGCCACGGTCATATCCTTTTTCAGACTCAGGTACTCCACATTCATAATGGAGCCGGCGGAGTCCTCGGGATACTGCAGCATTTCGTTGATGGACTTGCGCATTTCCGGGGTGGCCTTATCCAGAATACGGATGACCACGCTGGCGGGCATCTCCTCCACGATGTCCACGGCGTCGTCCAGATACAGCTCGTCCAGCACTTCCTTCAACTCCGTGTTGGAGAAGCCGTTGATGAGCATTTCCTGGCTGTCGGACTCCAGCTCCACGAACACCTCTGCCGCCAGCTCCTTGGGCAGCAGCCGGTACAGCAGGGGCATGAACTCCTCACCGGATTCCTCCAAAAGCATGGCGATGTCCGGCGGCTCCAAAGGGAGGAGCAGGTCTCGGACGGCGGCGTACTGCTTTCGTCGCAGCATGTCCTTAATTTCATCCAAATAGCGGTCCATTTCTTCTTCGCGGTCAAACATGGTTAGCTCCTCCTTTTCTGCAAAAAATAAAAGCCGCAGCCGGGCTCCGGGGGAGGCGGGCCGCTGCGGAAAAGTGCGCGCCATACAGAGTGTGACGCGGGCTATTGTCCACCGTAACAAGCTTTAGCATCGCGGGGCGGTGAAACTGCATTAGATGCCACCTTGCTTTCGATGGCACCTGCTCAAACCCTCTGATGGTGTCTCCACCACTTCGCGGCAGCAGTCCGTATCCCTCGCGGTAGCCTTACCTACCGGATCATATTCAACACATCTATGTTATGCCAAAATCATCGGCCTGTCAAGGCGTTTTCTTGCCATTCCCGCCATTTTTCTTTACAGGTACACCTGCACATTGTCCTGCGCCAACAGGTGGCCCTTCAACTCCTGCAAAAATCGCAGGGCCGGCGGCGTCAGCGGTTCGCCCGCTCGCGTCACCAGATAATTCACCCGGTCCGGCGGCGGACTGGTAAAGTGGCATATTCGTGCGCTCTTCCCAATGCGCGACGCGGCGGCGATGGCCGGCGCCGCTACCCAGCGGCCCTCGGTGGGCGGCAGAAAATCCGCCGCCTGCAACGTGTCGGCGTACAGCAGGGGCCGCGCGCCCGTGCCGAACCAACGGTCGTGCCAGCGGATGAACTCCGGGTCCCAGGTGACCAGCAGCTCCTCGGCTACGTCCAGCGAGGCCGGGTCCACCTCCTCCGGGTAGTGGCTGTCCGGCGGCGACAGCAGCAGAAACGGCTCTCGAAAAGCCGGACGTACCGTCAGCCGGTCGTCGAATACCGTGTTGCTGTCAATAAAGGCAAAGTCCAACTCATGGCTCAGCAGCGCCTGGGTGATATCCACATCCCGCAGGGTGTGGATCCACAGGGATACCGGCAGCCGCAGGGCAAGAAAGCGCTTATACACCGGCGGCAGGATGTATTGGTTAGTGGTGTAGGTGGCGGCGATACGCAGGTAGGCGCGCTGCTCCAGCTCCGCCAGCGTCTCCGTCTCCGAGAGCAGCTGCTGCCAGCGTTGGGCCAGCGTCAGGAATTTCTGGCCCGCCGCCGTCAGCGTGATGTGCCGCTGGCCCTTGCTCCGCTCGAACAGCGGCGTGCCAACCCGTTCCTCCAGCGCCCGTATCCGCATGGACAGCGTGGGCTGGGTGATGTACAGCGCCTCCGCCGCGGCGGTCATGGTGCCGTGCTGTACCACTGCCCAGAATGTTTCGATATCCAGGTTGGTCATACTACGTCTCCTAAAATATAAATTTTCGTTGATATTTTACACGAAAACAATCAATTTTACAAGTGCGGATATCCGTGCTATGATACGGATGTGTTCAGGGAACACCGCTGGTTCCCTAAACCAAACGCTATTTTGATTCTTTCTTTCTTCCTATTTTCCCTATTTCTCCCCCCCTAATACCCGATAAAAAAGGACAGGTTTTTCCAGCCTGTCCTTTCGGGCTGTTTAGGGGTAGATTTTTCCCTGCGGACGTGGTATGGTAGTGCTGTTGTACACAGGAGGGATAACGATGCCCGGTTTTCAGTTTTATTTTGAATTGATCGGCGCGGTGGCCTTCGCCATTTCCGGCGCAGCCCTGGCGGTGAAGAAACATATGGACCTGTTCGGCGTGGCCATGATGGGCATGACCACTGCCGTGGGCGGCGGTATCCTGCGGGATCTGCTGCTGGGTATCACGCCGCCCGCCGCGCTGCGCGACCCCCTGCAGGCACTGGTGGCCATTGCTACGTCCCTGCTGGTGATTCTGGTGTGGAAGCGCTTTCACCCCGAGGGCGATCACCGGAACTGGGAGGCACTGCTGCTGGTGGCGGACTCCATCGGTCTGGGGATCTTCTCCGTCCACGGTGCGGCGGTGGCCATCCGGGCCGGGCTGGGCGGCAATGTGTTCCTGACGCTGCTGGTGGGTATGCTTACCGGCGTGGGCGGCGGTGTTCTGCGTGACCTGTGCTGTATGGAGCGCCCCTACATTTTCACCAAGCATATCTACGCCTGCGCGTCCCTGGCCGGCGCGGCGGCGTGTATGCTGCTGTGGAGCGTCGGAGAGAACCTGGCGCTGTTGGCAGGCTGTGCGCTGACGGTGGTGCTGCGGCTCTGTGCCGCGGTATTCCGCTGGAGCCTGCCGAAAGCGTAAACACATAAAAAAGACCGCGAAAGCGGTCTTTTTTGCTGTTATGCGGTGAGCTTCAGCCCGACGATACCGACGAGCAGCAGCCCCACGAAAATAAGCCGCGGGACAGTGACAGGCTCCTGGAAAGCCAGAATGCCCACGATGACGGCGCCCAGGGCGCCGATACCCGTCCAGATGCCGTAGGCGGTGCCCATGGGCAGCGTCTTCGTGGCCTGTGACAGGAAAAAGAAGCTGGCGATCATGCCCGCGACCGCCCATACCGACGGCCACAGCTTTGTGAAGCCCTCGGACAGTTTCAGAAACGTAGACCAGAACACCTCCAGCCCGCCTGCGATGAATAGATAGAGCCACGCCATACCGATTACCTCCAAAAACAAAAAATGCGCCCACAGGACGCACCTTCTAAGACCTAACGGCGCGCCCGCGAACGCCTGCCCGTCACCCGGTGGCGGCGGACAGCACAGGTACTATACCACGCCGCCGCCACAAAGTCAAGCGATCCTGCACCGCAACAAATGTTCGAAAAAACAACTTGTGACACATGGAGATATGTGGTATACTATATTGTCGAGAATTTACGGTTTTAACCGCAGGAGGGGAGGGGTCATCATGGGCCTGCACGACGGGCATCGCCAGCGCAGCAAGCGCCGGTATCTGGCGCTGGGCGCAGAGGGGATGGAGGACCACCAGCTGCTGGAGCTGCTGCTGTTCTACGCCATCCCCCGGCAGGACACCAACGAAACGGCCCACCGGCTCATCCAGCGCTTCGGCTCGCTGCAGGGGGTGCTCCACGCCACGCCGGAGGAGCTGACCTCCGTAGAAGGCGTGGGAGAAAACGCCGCCGTGCTGGTGCGGCTGGTCGGCGACATGGCCCTGCGGGCCCGGTGCTCGTCCCTGCCCCAGAAGGTGCTGAACTCCCCTGACCGTACCGGCGCGTACTTCATGGAGCTGCTGGCGGGGGAGAAGAAGGAGATGCTCTACCAGGTCTGCCTGGACGCCAAGGGCAAGCTGTTGACCTGCCGCTGCATCAGCAAGGGCAGCGTGGCCGCTTCGCCGGTCAGCGTGCGCCAGGTGGTGGAGAATGCCCTGTATGCCGGCGCCAGCAGCATTATCCTGGCCCACAACCACCCCAGCGGCGTGGCTTTGCCCTCCCAGCAGGATCTGCTGGTGACGCGGCAGATACAGGAGGCGCTCTCGCCGCTGAATATTCGCCTGGCCGACCACGTGGTGGTGGCTGACAGCGATTATGTCTCCATGGCGGAAAGCGGCCTGCTGGCGCGATAAACGGAGGATACCATGCCTGATCTGAAAGTCGTTTCTGAATATCAGCCTGCCGGCGACCAGCCCCAGGCCATCGATAAGCTGGCGCAGGGCCTGGAAAACGGCCTGCGCGCGCAGGTGCTCAAGGGCGTCACCGGCAGCGGCAAGACGTACACCATGGCCAAGGTCATCGAGCGTCTCAACCGGCCCACGCTGGTGCTGGCCCATAACAAGACGCTGGCCGCCCAGCTGTGTGAGGAGTTCCGGGAATTTTTCCCCAACAACGCGGTGGAGTATTTCGTTTCCTACTACGACTACTACCAGCCGGAGGCCTACGTGCCCCAGACGGACACCTATATCGAAAAGGACGCATCCACCAACGAGGAGATCGACCGCCTGCGGCTGTCCGCCACCTGCGCGCTGCTGGAAAGGCGGGACGTTATCGTGGTGGCGTCGGTCAGCTGTATCTACGGCCTGGGCGAGCCGGACGATTTCGCCCGCATGATGATCTCCCTGCGGACCGGCATGACACTGGAGCGCGACGAACTGCTGCGGCGGCTGGTGGAGGACCGCTACGAGCGCAACGACGTGGCCTTCCAGCGCAATGTGTTCCGGGTACGGGGCGACACGGTGGAGCTGTACCCCGCCTACTATAAGGACCGGGCCATCCGTGTGGAGTTCTTCGGTGACGAGATCGAGCGTATCACGGAGTTCCATCCGGTCACCGGTGCGGCCCTGAAGCAGCTGACACACGTGGCGGTATATCCCGCCAGCCACTACGTCACGCCCAAGGACAAGCTGGAGCGGGCGGCGCAGGAGATCGAGCGCGAGCTGGCGGAGCGCAAAAAGTGGTTCGAGGACAACGGCAAGCTCATCGAGGCCCAGCGCATCGACCAGCGTACCCGCTACGACGTGGAGATGATGCGTACCCTGGGCTACTGCTCCGGTATTGAGAACTATTCCCGCGTCATCTCTCAGCGTCCTGTGGGCAGCGCGCCCATGACGCTGCTGGACTTCTTCCCGGAGGATTTCGTGCTGTTCGTGGACGAGAGCCATGTGACCCTGCCCCAGGTGCGGGCCATGTACAACGGCGACCATGCCCGCAAGCAGAGCCTGGTGGATTACGGCTTCCGTCTGCCCTGCGCCTTTGATAACCGCCCCCTGAAGTTCGAGGAGTTCGAAGAGCGCTTCTCCCAGGCGGTGTTCGTCTCCGCCACCCCCGGCGACTTTGAAAAGCAGCAGGCGGACCAGATCGTGGAGCAGGTCATCCGGCCGACCGGCCTGCTGGACCCCAGAGTGGAGGTCCGCCCGGTGCTGGGTCAGATCGACGACCTGGTGGCGGAGATACACGCCCGGGCGGAGAGGAACGAGCGCGTGCTGGTGACCACTCTCACCAAGAAAATGGCCGAGGACCTGACCGCCCACTTCCGTGGGCTGGGTATCAAGGTGCGGTATATGCACGCCGACGTGTCGGCCCTGGAGCGCATGGAGATCATCCGCGACCTGCGTCTGGGCGAGTTCGACGTGCTGGTGGGTATCAACCTGCTGCGTGAGGGCCTGGACCTGCCGGAGGTGTCGTTGGTGGCCATTCTGGACGCCGACAAGGAGGGCTTCCTTCGCAGCGAGACCAGCCTGATCCAGACCATCGGCCGCGCCGCCCGCAACGCCGAGGGTCTGGTCATCCTGTACGCCGATACCGTTACCCCCTCCATGCGGGCCGCTATGGACGAGACGGAGCGCCGACGGAAGCTGCAGGACGACTTCAACAAGGCCCACGGCATTATCCCGCAGACCATCCGCAAGAGTGTCCGCGAGATGGTGGAGATCAGCCGCAGCGCCGAGGAGGCCTCCAAGCTGTCGAAGAAGAAGCTTTCTGACCGTGAGCGAGCTGAGACCATCGCACGTCTGGAGAAGGAAATGAAAGAGGCCAGCCGTATGCTGGAATTCGAATATGCCGCCCTGCTGCGTGACCAGATCATCGAACTGCGGGGGGAGAAATAAACCGAACCGAGAAACGACCTATGAAAAAGTACCTTTCCTATATCTACGTGATCCTCAGCGCCGTGTGCTGGGGCTTTATCGGTTTTTCCAACCGCCTGCTCACGGAGGTGGGCGTATCGCTGGGCAACCGGGTGTTCATCCGGAACTTCGGCACGCTGGTGATCCTGACCATCGTGTTCGCCCTGTTCCACCGTCAGGTGTTCCGCATCAAGCTGAAGCATCTGCCCATTTTCCTGTGCTCCGGACTGCTCAGCATCCTGACGCTGAGCCTGGTCTACTTCCAGTGCCAGACCATGTGCTCCCTGTCGGTGGCGGCGGTGCTGCTGTATCTGGCCCCGTCCTTTGTGGTCATTTTCAGCGCCGTGCTGTGGAAGACACCGCTGACGAAGCGCAAGCTCATCGCCCTGGTGGTGTCCCTGCTGGGATGCGTGATGGTCAGCGGCATCATCGGCGGCGATATGACCGCCTCCTGGGCGGGTATCGGCCTGGGCGTGCTGTCCGGCCTGTGCTACGCCAGCTATACGGTGTTTGCCCACTACGGTCTGGCCCATTACGAGAGCTATACCATGATCTACTGGACATTTCTGGTGGCGGGGCTTGGCTCGGTATTTTTTGCGGACTTCGAGACGCTGCCGCTGGCCTTTTCCGGCACGCAGGGGATCGTGGGCGTGTGCGGTGTGGTGATCGTGGCCACGGTGCTGCCCTACATCTTCTATACGAAGGGGCTTGAGGGCGTGGAAAGCGGCCGCGCCTCGATCATTACCAACATCGAGCCGGTGGTGGAGACCCTCGTAGGTGTGTTCGTGTTCAAGGAGGCGCTGACCGTGTGGACTGTGCTGGGTATGGCCTGCGTGTTCGGCTGCGTGATCCTGCTGGCCAATGGAGATAAAAAATGCGAAGAAAAACCAGTCAAGTCCTGAACGGCTTTCACCTGAAGCTCATCGCCGCCTGCCCCATGTTCATTGACCACATGGGGCACACGCTGTTCCCAACGGTTTTGTGGCTGCGCTGCATCGGGCGGCTCGCCTTTCCCATCTTCTGCTTCCTCATTGCCGAGGGCTGCGTCTACACCCGCGATCGGAGGAAATACGCCCTGCGGCTGCTGGCGTTTGCCCTGCTGTCCGAAGTCCCCTTCGACCTGATGGTGGGCGGCACGGTGTGGTATCCCTATTCCCAGAACGTGCTGTGGACGCTGTTGGCCGGTGCGCTGATCTGCTGGTGCGTCGATTGGGCGCTGCGAAAGAAAACGCCGGCGGCCTTTTTGCTCACCGGCGCGGCCGTGGCCGCCGCGTTCTGCCTGCTGGATCTGGCCGGGACGGACTATCGGGGCTGGGGTATGCTGCTGGTGGTGCTGTTCTACGGTGTCCGCCGCGTGTCCTGCGGCACCGTCGTGAAGCGAACGGCGCAGGCGGTGGGACTGGCGGTGTTCAGCATCGGCATTATGGGCGGCGTGTCCATCGAACTGTGGTCGCTGGCGGCACTGCTGCCCCTCTGGCTCTACAATGGCCGGCGCGGCTATTCCAACCGGGCGGTGCAGTACGGCTTTTACGCCTTTTACCCCGTGCATATCCTGATACTGTCCCTCATCGCCCTGTATGCGTAAACAGATAAGGAGGCTGTCCCTATGGCAAAGAACAAAGAGGAAAAAACCAACGTCATGCGGACGCTGGACCAGAAGAAAATACCCTACACCGCCCACAGCTACGACCCGGATGGCCCCATTGACGGTGTGTCCGTGGCGCAGATACTGGGCCAGCCGCCGGAGCAGGTGTTCAAGACCCTGGTGACAAAGGCCGCCAGCGGGGCATACTATGTGTTCGACATCCCGGTGGCCGAGAACCTGGACCTGAAAAAGGCCGCCAAGGCGGTGGGGGAGAAGTCCGTGGCCATGCTGCCACAGAAAGAGCTGCTGCCCCTGACCGGCTATGTCCACGGCGGGTGCAGCCCGGTGGGCATGAAAAAGCAGTTCCCCACGGTGTTCCACGAGACAGCACTGCTATACGGCACCATCTGCGTCAGCGCGGGCAAGATCGGCCACCAGGTGGAGTGCGATCCCAACGCCCTCATCGCCCTTCTGCGGGCGAAAACGGCTGACGTGATCGTATAAAAATTATTTCGCTGTTGACATTAAAAAATGATTTCACTACACTTATCTGCAACCATATGTTGCAGAAATGAGGCATACCATGCAGACTGAAATTTTCATTAAGGGTGCGCGGGAGAACAACCTGAAAAACATCGATGTCACCATCCCCCGGGATAAGCTGGTGGTGCTGACGGGCCTTTCCGGCTCCGGCAAAAGCTCCCTGGCCTTTGACACCATCTATGCCGAGGGCCAGCGGCGGTATGTGGAGAGCCTGTCCTCCTACGCCCGTATGTTCCTGGGGCAGATGGACAAGCCCGACGTGGATTACATCGAGGGCCTGTCCCCGGCCATCTCCATCGACCAGAAGACCACCAGCAAGAACCCGCGCTCCACGGTGGGCACGGTGACGGAGATATACGACTATCTGCGTCTGCTGTGGGCTCGGGTGGGCACGCCCCACTGCCCCCACTGCGGCAAGGAGATACGCCGTCAGACGGTGGATCAGATCATCGACCAGATACTGGCCCTGCCCGAGGGCACCCGTATCCAGGTGATGGCCCCGGTGGTGCGCGGCCGCAAGGGCGAACACGCCAAGGTGCTGGAGGATGCCCGCCGGTCCGGCTTCGTCCGCGCCCGGGTGGACGGCAATATGTACGAACTCTCCGAGGACATCTCTCTGGAGAAGAACCTCAAGCACCGCATCGACATCGTGGTGGACCGACTGATCGTCCGCCCGGACATCACAGGCCGGCTGACCGACTCAGTGGAGACGGCCTCCAACCTGGCGAATGGACTCGTCACCGTTAACCTGCTGCGGGAGGAGAGAGATATCACCTTCTCCCAGAACTACGCCTGTGACGACTGCGGTATCTCCATCGAGGAGCTGACGCCCCGTCTGTTCTCCTTCAACAGTCCCTTTGGCGCCTGCCCCACCTGCACCGGCCTGGGCCTGCAATTAAAGGCCGACCCGGCCCTCATCATCCCCGACGGCAGCAAATCCATCCTGGAGGGCGCCATTACTGCCACCGGCTGGGCCTCCATCCGGTCCGACGGTATCAGTCGTATGTACTTCGAGGCCCTCAGCAAGAAATACCGCTTCTCTCTGACCCAGCCCTACGACAGCCTAAGCGACGAGGTGAAGAACGTTATCCTCTACGGCACCGGCGGCGAAAAGCTGGAGCTCCACTATGACCAGCCCCGGGGCAAGGGTGTGCTGTACCAGGCCTTCGAGGGCATCTGCAACAACCTGGAGCGCCGGTATCAGGAGACCCAGTCCGATGCCAGCAAGAAGGAGATCGAGGGCCTGATGACCCCCTGCCCCTGCCCGGCCTGCCAGGGTAAGCGCCTGCGGCCGGAGGCGCTGGCCGTCACCGTGGGCGGCAAGTCCATCTACGACGCCACTACCCTGCCGGTGGATGATGCCCTGGCCTTTTTCGACCATCTGGACCTGACCGGCAACCAGCAGATCATCGCCGCCCAGATCCTGAAGGAGATCCACGCCCGTCTGGGCTTTCTGCAGTCCGTGGGTCTGAGCTATCTGACCCTCTCCCGTGCCTCCGGCACCCTGTCCGGCGGCGAGAGCCAGCGTATCCGTCTGGCCACCCAGATCGGCAGCAGCCTCATGGGCGTGCTGTATATTCTGGACGAGCCCTCCATCGGCCTGCACCAGCGGGATAACGACAAGCTGCTGGCCACGCTGCGGCGCCTCCGCGATCTGGGCAATACCCTCATCGTGGTGGAGCACGACGAGGACACCATGCGCGCCGCCGACTATCTTATCGACATCGGTCCCGGCGCCGGTGCCCTGGGCGGGCAGGTGGTGGCCTGCGGCACCCCGGAGGAGGTCATGGCGAACCCTGACAGCCTGACGGGCCAGTACCTCAGCGGCAAACGCACCATCCCCCTGCCGGCACAGCGCCGCAGGGGCAATGGCAGGCTGCTGACCGTCCGCGGCGCCCGGGAGAACAACCTGAAGCATATCGACGTGTCCATCCCTCTGGGGACGTTCACCTGTGTCACCGGCGTCAGCGGCAGCGGAAAATCCTCTCTGATCAACGAGGTGCTGTTCAAGGCGCTGGGCGCCCAGCTGAACCGCATGAAGGTGCGCCCCGGCAAGCACGACGCCATCGAGGGCATGGAGCAGCTGGACAAGGTCATTGCCATCGACCAGAGCCCCATCGGCCGGACGCCCCGATCCAACCCGGCCACCTATACCAACCTGTTCAACCTGATCCGCGACCTGTTCGCCTCTACCCCGGACGCCAAGGCCCGGGGCTACGGACCGGGCCGGTTCTCCTTCAACACCAAGGGCGGCCGCTGCGAGGCCTGCGGCGGCGACGGTATGCTGAAGATCGAGATGCACTTCCTGTCGGATGTGTACGTTCCCTGCGAGATCTGCCGCGGCAAGCGCTATAACCGCGAGACGCTGGAGGTCCGCTACAAGGGCAAAAACATCGCCGACGTGCTGGATATGACCGTGGACGAGGCGTGGGAGTTCTTCTCCGCCGTGCCCGCCATCTGTGACAAGCTGACCACCCTGCGGGACGTGGGGCTGGGCTATGTGAAGCTGGGCCAGCCCAGCACCACCCTCTCCGGCGGCGAGGCCCAGCGCGTCAAGCTGGCCACGGAGCTGAGCCGCCGCGCCACAGGGCGGACGGTGTATATTCTGGACGAGCCCACCACCGGCCTCCACGCCGATGACGTGCGGAAGCTGTTGGAGGTGCTCCAGCGGCTCACCGATGGTGGCAATACGGTGCTGGTCATTGAGCACAACCTGGATGTGATCAAGTGTGCCGACTATATCATCGACCTGGGCCCGGAGGGCGGCGTGGGCGGCGGTACGGTGGTGGCCTGCGGCACGCCGGAGGAGATCGCCGCCTGCCCGGCGTCCTACACCGGCCAGTATCTGAAAAAATACCTGAAGTGACCGGCCTTTCCCCTGCCGCATAGGATAGGGCAGGGGGGGTGGCTGCATGGAGCTTTTACAGGACGGCGTGGTCGCCGCGCTGGCGGCCATCGGCGTCACGGCGCTGATATGGCTGGCGGCATCGCTGCTGCTGTGGCGTGAGCGCCCGGTGGACGCGGTGTATCTGGTCCGGGTCTCCGGAGACGGGACGGGACTGGATGTGACGCTGCGCCGTCTGGCCCAGAGCCGCCGTCTGCCGGTGCTGCTGGTGGACTGTGGACTGACCGACGAGGGCCGCCGCGCCGCGGCGCTGCTGTCCGATATGAACACGAAATTGCTGACGCCCCAGGAGCTGGCGGCGTACTATACAGAGGAAGATACCACCGAACAGGGGAGGTGAGCCGATGGGCGAGCGCGTGACCGTGGAGGGCACCGTAGAGAACGTCATCTTTCATAACGAGGAGAACGGCTATACCGTGCTGCTGCTGACCGTGGAGGGCGAGGAGGAGCCTGTCACCGTGGTGGGCTGTATCCCCTGTGCCGCCGCCGGCGAGGGCATGACCGTCACCGGCGTGTGGAGCGTCCATCCCGTCCACGGCAGCCAGCTCACCGCCGAGAGCGTGGAGCGCCGGATGCCGGAGCGTGAGGAGGACATGATCGCCTACCTGTCCTCCGGCATCCTCAAGGGTGTTGGTCCCGCCACCGCACAGCGGCTGGTGGAGCGCTTCGGCGCGGACACCCTGCTGGTCATCGAGCAGGAGCCGGAGCGCCTGCGGTGCATCAAGGGCATCACCGCCCAGAGGGCGAAGGAGCTGTCCGACGCCTTCCGTGCGCTGACGGGCCTGCGCCAGCTGATGGAGTTCCTGGCCCGGTATGACCTGCCGGTGTATCTGGCCATGCCCCTCCAGCGCACCTACGGCGATGGGGCCATCCAGGCCCTGCGGGACGATCCGTATATCCTGTCCCGGGCCCAGTACGGGGTGGATTTCTCCACGGTGGACGAGATCGCCATCAGCCTGGGCTTTGGCGGGGACGATCCCTGCCGCCTGCGGGCGGCGCTGACCTATGAGCTGGAGCACAACGCCGCCAACGGCCATGTGTTCCTGCCCCGCGAGAAGCTGCTCTTCGCCACGTCGCAGCTGCTGGCCGTGACGCCTGACGAGCTGGAGCTGGCGCTGGACAAGCTTATCGAGGGCTTCGGTGTGGTGGAAAAGACCATTGCCGGGGTGCAGGGCTGCTATCTGCCCCGGCTGTACCAGGCGGAGACCTTCGTGGCGGAGCGCCTGCTGTCGCTGGTGCGGACGCCGGTGGAGGTGCTGCCCCGGGCGGAGAAGGTCATCGACGATATCGAAAGGGAACAGGGCGTGGCCTACGCGCCCCTGCAGCGGCAGGCGGTGTGCCTGGCGGCCCAGGGCGGTATACTGCTGCTGACCGGCGGCCCCGGTACCGGCAAGACCACGTCCCTGCGGGGCATCGTGGCCTTGTACGAGCGTATGGGGCTGGATGTGGCGCTGCTGGCGCCCACCGGCCGCGCCGCCAAGCGCCTGGGCGAGGTGACGGGCCGGGAGGCCCAGACCATCCACCGTGCCCTGGGCATGAGCTACAATGAGCTCACCGGCCAGACGGCCTTTAAGAAGAACGCTCAGGACCCGCTGGAGGTCCACGCTGTCATCGTGGACGAGATGAGCATGGTGGATATCGAGCTGATGCGCTCCCTGCTGGAGGCCATGCGGCCGGGAAGCCGCCTGGTGCTGGTAGGCGACCCGGACCAGCTGCCCTCCGTAGGCCCCGGCAGCGTGCTGGGGGATATGCTCCGCAGCGGTGTGGTGCCGGCGGTGTCCCTGACCCAGGTGTTCCGTCAGGCGGAGCAGTCGGCCATCATCCGCGCCGCCCACGCCGTGGACCGCGGCGAGCTGCCGCCGCTGGAGAATAGCGGTAGCGGCGACCTCTTCTTCCTGCGCCGCCGCGCGCCGGATCGCCTGGTGCAGACGGTGGTGGAGCTGTGCCGCGACCGCCTGCCCAAAAACATGGGTATTCCCGCCGAGCAGATACAGGTGCTCTCCCCCACCCGAAAGGGCCCCTGCGGTACGGCGGCGCTGAACCGGGCCCTGCAGGCGGCGCTGAACCCGCCGGAGCGCGGTAAGCGCCAGAAGCAGTGGGGCGACATGACGTTCCGGGTGGGTGACCGGGTCATGCAGACCCGGAACAACTACGATGTGCTGTGGGAGAAGGAGGATGGCTCCGGCGGCAGCGGTATTTTCAACGGCGACGTGGGCGTTATTCAGGACATCGACCCCGGCGGCGAGCTCATCACCCTGCGGTTTGACGACCGCACGGCGGTGTACACCGCTGACCTGCTGAGCCAGCTGGATATGGCCTACGCCGTCACCGTACATAAATCCCAGGGCAGCGAGTATCCGGCGGTGATATTGGCCGCGGCGTCCGCCGCGCCGTCGCTGCTGGTGCGCGGCGTGCTGTACACCGCTATCACCCGTGCCCGCAGGCTGCTTATCCTCGCCGGGGACGACGCCGTCCTGGCCCAGATGGCCGCCAACAACAAGCAGCAGCGCCGGTACAGCGGCCTGCGCCGCCGACTGAAGGAGGGATACCATGAGCAATAACGGTAGTATCAACGACGCATTGGACAAGGCCCAGCGGGGCTTGCTGGACTTCTTTTTCCCCCGCAAGTGCCCCTTCTGCGGGCGCGTGGCGGGCCGGGAGCTGCTGTGCGAGGCGTGCAAGGCGTCGCTGCCCCGGTGCGATAAGGTACGCACCGGCACCTTCGGCGAATGTGCCGCGCCGCTGTATTACGAGGGCCGCGTCCGCGACGCCCTTCTGGCCTTCAAATTCAAGCGGCGCATCGAGGACCTGAACGCCTACGGTGTGCTGATGGCCGAAAAGGCGGCGGAGGTCTACGCCGACCGCTTCGATGCCGTCACCTGGGTGCCGGTGAGCAAACAGCGCCTGAAAAAGCGTGGCTTCGACCAGTCGCGTATGCTGTGCGCCAGCCTGTGCGTGGACTGGCACACGGAGCCGCAGGAGACACTGCGTAAGGTGCGGGACAACCCGGCCCAGTCCGGTATCGGTGACCCGGCGGAGCGCCGGGCCAATGTGCTGGGCGCTTACGAGCCGGTGGACCCGGACGCCATCGCCGGCAAGCGCTTCCTGCTCATCGACGACATCATCACCACCGGCGCCACGCTCACCGAGTGCGTCCGGGTGCTGAAGGCCGCCGGGGCGGCGGACGTGGTCTGCCTGACGCTGGCCATGGCCCGTGATAATTGAGGTATGGACTTCGGCGTTTCCGTATAGAATACAGAAAATACCGCGATTTTCATTTCGCAGTTGCAATATTCTTTCTCAATCGGTATAATAGATAAATCAGAGGGTAACGGGCGCACCCGCCCGAAACGAAAGACAAGATAGAGGTGCAGTAGTATGTGTTCCATTGCAAAAGATATCGGCATCGACCTGGGCACCGCCTCCGTACTGGTGTACGTAAAGGGCAAGGGCGTCGTATTGAACGAGCCGTCCGTGGTGGCCATTGACAAGAATACCGGCAAACTTCTGAAGGTGGGCGCCGAGGCCCAGGCCATGCTGGGCCGTACCCCCGGCAACATCGTGGCCATCCGTCCCCTCCGTGAGGGCGTTATCTCCGACTACGACATGACCGAGCGTATGCTCCGCGAGTTCCTGCACAAGGTGGTGGGCGGCTTCCAGCTGTTCAAGCCCCGCGTCATCATCTGCGTGCCCTCCGGCATCACCGAGGTCGAGGAGCGCGCCGTGGTGGACGCCGGCATCCAGGCGGGCGCCCGCCGTGTGTATCTGATCGAGGAGCCTGTGGCCGCGGCCATCGGCGCCGGCATCGACATCTCCAGGCCCGACGGCCACATGGTGGTGGATATCGGCGGCGGCACCAGCGACATCGCCGTCATCTCCCTCTCCGGCGTGGTGGAGAGCGCCTCCATCAAGGTGGCCGGCGACCAGTTCAACGAGGCCATCGTCAAGTATATGCGCCGCAAGCACAATGTGCTGGTGGGCGAGCGCACCGCCGAGCTGATGAAAATGCAGATCGGCTGTGTCTTCCCCAAGGAGCAGGAGACGTCCATCGAGATCAAGGGCCGCTGCCTGGTGACAGGCCTGCCCAAGGTCATCAACGTCAGTTCCACCGAGATGCTGGAGGCATTCGAGGAGCCGGTAGAGCGCATCCTCGAGGCGGTCCACGGCGTGCTGGAGCGCACCCCGCCCGAGCTGGTGGCCGACATCTCCAACAACGGCATCGTTATGACCGGCGGCGGCAGTCTGGTGGACGGCTTTGACAAGCTGATCGAGGCCCGCACCGGCATCCACACCGTGGTGGCCGAGGGCGCCATCTCCTGTGTGGCCGAGGGCACCGGCCGCAGCCTGGACTCCCTGAATTCCATGACCGACGGCACCGTGAACCTGAGCCGCCGCAAGCAGATGAACTAAACACAATGCAGAAGGCCGCCTTTAGGCGGCCTTTTTCTCAAGTTGCTCTTGCAACTTCCGCGAAAAAGAGCTACTATTACGATACACGAGAACGAGATAAGGAGGAACCACCATGAAGTTTTCCAGCAAGGTCTTGAAATGCGGCCTGTCCCCCATGCGGAAGTTCCACCCCTACGCGGTGGCGGCGGAGGCCAAGGGCAGGAAGATCTATCATCTGAACATCGGCCAGCCGGATATCGAGACGCCCAAGGCGTACTTCGATGCGGTGAAGCACTTTGACCTGCCGGTGTTGGCCTATGCCCCGTCCCCCGGTATCCCGGAGCTGATCGAGGCCATCCGCAAGTACTACGCCGATCTGGGTATGCACTTCGATGCCGGTGATATCCTCATCACCAACGGCGGCAGCGAGGCGCTGCAGATCACCATGAACTGCATCCTGGATGACGGCGACGAGATCCTCATCCCCGAGCCCTTCTACCCCAACTACAATACCATGGCCTACACCTGCGGCGCGAAGATCCACCCCATCCCCACCTCTCCCCATGACGGCTACCACTACGCCGACCGCGCCAAGGTCGAGGCGGAGATCAACGAGCACACCCGCGCCATCATGGTCACCAACCCCGGCAACCCCACCGGCGCCGTCCTGACGCCGGAGGAGATGCGTATGCTGGTGGACGTAGCCAAGGCCCACGACCTGTTCATCATCGGCGACGAGGCCTACCGCGAGTTCGTCTACGCCGGCGAGCCTCTGCAATCCATGGGCCAGTTCGAGGACGCGGCCGAGAACGTCATCGTCATCGACACCGTCTCCAAGCGGTTCTCCGCCTGCGGCGCCCGCATCGGCTGCATGATCTCCCGCAACAAGGAGCTGATGGCGCAGGCCATGAAGTACGCCCAGTGCCGTCTGTCCGTGCCCACGCTGGACCAGGTGGCCGCCGCCGCGCTGTACACCGTCGGCCCCGACTACTTTGCCGCCGTCCGCGAGGAGTACAAGCGCCGCCGCGATACGGTGGTCAATAAGCTGCACGAGATACCCGGCGTGGTCTGCGAGTGCCCCCGCGGCGCCTTCTACATCATGGCCGCCCTGCCTGTGGACGATGCCGATGCCTTCCAGAAGTGGCTGCTGGAGGAGTTCGAGGACAACGGCGACACCGTGATGTTCGCCCCCGGCGAGCCCTTCTACGGCACCCCCGGCAAGGGCAAGAACGAGATCCGCATCGCCTATGTGCTGAAGCAGGCGGACCTGGAGCGCGCCATGGACCTGCTGGCCAAGGGTATCGCCGCCTACAACGCCCGGTAAACGGATATATGCAAAAAAAGAAAGCCCTTTTGGGCTTTCTTTTTTTGCGTAGCTTATCCCTTCAGCACCATATCGCAGCGTGCGGGCAGGTCAAAGGCGGCGAAATAGGCCTCCTCCAGCGGGATCCAGCGATCCCGGAACATCCGGAGCTTCTCCGGGCCGCTGCGGGCTTCAATGCGGCGGAGCTGCTCGGCAGCGTCCACGGTAAGGAATACCCGCAGGTCGTAGCTGTCCCACAGGGCCGGATGGCAGGCGTAGGCGCCCTCCACGATGGTCAGGCGCGCCGCCGGGACCGTCACCGGCTCGTCCAGCGCCTGCCGCGCACAGCGGAAGGGGCGGTAGACGACAGCCTCACCGCGCAGTGCCGGCTGCAGCACTTCCGATAGAAAGCGCTCGTGGTCCACGTTTTCGCCCGGCTGTGCCAGCCGTGCAGCGGTGCGCTGCTCCGGGCGCAGAAAGAAGTCGTCCATGTGGAACACCCGGCAGGACAGCTGCGCCTGCAGCTGTGCCGCCAGCGTGCTTTTCCCGGCGCCGCAGCGGCCGTCGATGGCCGCGATGACCCGCGTCTGCCGGCCCAGCAGCGCCCGGATAACCGTCAGCAGGCGGTCGTAGTCAGCAGGGGTCATTTCGCCCTCCGGGCGGCGCGGCGCTGGATGAGCTTCACCAGCTCCACCACCGGAAGGACCAGGAAGGCCAGGGCCAGGGCCACGCCGTACTCCGTCCAGCTGACGGGGGTGAAGCCGAAAGCGTTGGCAATGACGGGCACCTCCAGCACCAGTGTTGTCAGAGCCAGCGAGCCGATCATCGCGCCCCACAGTACCTTGTTGTGGCTGGGCAGCGAGAATACGCTCTTGCGCTGGGAGCGCATATTGAAGCTGTGGAAGATCTCGCACATACTCATGGTCAGGAAGGCCATGGTCATACCGTCGTCGGACACGCCCTTGGGCATCTCAAAATAGCCCACCTCCATGCAGTGTCCGATGATGTAGGAGGTCATGGTGATGATCGTGATCAGCACGCCCTGATACAGGATGTCGAAGCCCAGGCCACCGGCGAAGATGCCGTCCTTGCTGTCCCGGGGCGGGCGGGTCATGGTATCCGGCTCACCCTTCTCCAGACCAAGGGCCAGGGCGGGGAAGCAGTCGGTGATCAGGTTGATAAACAGCAGGTGCACCGGGTTCAGCAGTGTGAAGCCCAGCAGCGTGGCGAAGAACACGCCCAGCACCTCGCTCATGTTGCTGGCCAGCAGGAACTGGATGGCCTTGCGGATGTTGTCATAGATCCGGCGGCCCTCCTCCACGGCGGTGACGATAGTGGCGAAGTTGTCGTCGCTGAGCACCATGTCCGCCACGTTTTTCGTCACGTCCGTGCCGGTGATGCCCATGCCCACGCCGATATCCGCGGACTTGATGGAGGGCGCGTCGTTGACGCCGTCGCCGGTCATGGCGGTGATGGCGCCCTTGCGCCGCCAGGCGTTGACGATGCGGACCTTATGCTCCGGCTGCACCCGGGCATAGACGCTGTACTTCTCCACCGCCTTGTCCAGCTCCTCATCGGTGAGGCTGTCCAGCGCGCTGCCGGTAACGGCCTGGCTGGCGTCGGTGATGATGCCCAGCTCCTTGCCGATGGCCACGGCGGTGTCCTTATGGTCGCCGGTGATCATCACAGGGCGGATGCCCGCGGCGCGGCACTCGGCCACGGCTGCCTTGACCTCCGGGCGGATGGGGTCGATCATGCCCGCCAGACCGATGAAGCAGAGGTCCTGCTCCAGGTCCTCCGGCTCCTGTCGGTCGGGCAGCGCGTCGTACAGGCGCTCCGCCGCCGCCAGGACCCGCAGGGCCTTGTCGGCCATGGCCTTGTTCTCCGCCAGAATGGCGGTGCGCTTTTCCTCAGTCAGGGGCAGGATCTGCCCACTTTCCGTATAGCTGGTGCACCGGCGCAGCACCTCGTCCGGCGCGCCCTTTGTGTACTGGATAAAGCCGTTGTCTGTGCGGTGGATGGTGGACATCATCTTCCGGCCGGAGTCAAAGGGGGCCTCGCCGCAGCGGGGCTGGCGGCTCTCCAGCACAGGCTTCTTCAGCCCCTGGGCAGCGGCAAAGTTCACCAGCGCCGCCTCCGTGGGCTCGCCGATGGCGCCGTTCTCCTCCAGCGCGGCGTCGTTGCACAGCGCCATGGCTGTGGCCAACAGCTCCGTGGGGCCGGTGTGCTCCACCACGGTCATCTTGTTCTGTGTCAGGGTGCCGGTCTTGTCGGAGCAGATGACCTGGGTGCAGCCTAGCGTCTCCACCGCCGTCAGCCGCCGGATCACGGCGTGCTGCTTGCTCATGTTGGTCACGCCGATGCTCAGCACCACCGTCACCACCGTGGCCAGCCCCTCCGGGATGGCGGCCACCGCCAAAGACACCGCCACCATAAACGTGCTCAGCACGGTGTCCAGCGTGAACTCGCCGGCCACCACCAGGTCAAAGATAAAGATGAACACGCAGATGCCCAGCACCAGCTTGCTCATGGTCTTGCCCAGCTCGTTCAGCTTGCGCTGCAGGGGCGTCTGCTCCTGCTCCGTCTGGGCCAGCACACCGGCGATCTTGCCCATCTCCGTGTCCATGCCGGTGGCGGTGATGACTGCCTTGCCGCGGCCGTAGACCACCGTGCTGCCCATATAGCACATATTCTTCCGGTCGCCCAGGGGAACATTGTCTCCGGTCAGCAGCCCCACTGCCTTGGTGACGGGGACGCTCTCGCCGGTCAGCGCCGCCTCCTCGATCTTCATGGAGGCGCTCTCCAGCAGCCGTCCGTCGGCGGGCACGGCGTCGCCGGCCTCCAGCAGCACCACGTCGCCGGGCACCAGCTGGCTGCTCTCAATGACCACCTGGTGGCCGTCCCGCAGCACCTTGCACTTGGCGGCGGTCATGGTCTGCAGGGCCTCGATGGCCGCCTCGGCCTTGCTCTCCTGCACCACGCCCAGCACCGCGTTCAGCAGCACCACCACCAGGATGATGAACACCTCGGTGAAGCTCTCGCCGCTGAGTGCGTTGGTCACGGCGGACACCGCCGCCGCTGCCATCAGGATCAGCAGCATGGGGTCCTTCAGCTGCGCAAGGAACCGCTGCAGCAGGGAGGGCTTCTCCGCCTCCTTCAGCTTATTGGGGCCGTGCTTGGCCAGACGTTCAGCCGCCTCCGCCTCTGTCAGACCGGTGGGACAGGAGCCCAGCTCCTCCAGCACCTCCTGCGGACTGCGGTTGTATTCCTTTTCCATCGTCTATTACTCCTTTATATCATGGTTTTATAATTTGAAGCAAAAAAGCAGAACAAAAAGCGAAACAGAAAATAAACCAAAAGACAACAAAAAACTCATGCACGGACAGGCTATGTCTGTGCATGAGTCTCATTCTTTCAGGACACATCGGGCGCTGCCGCGCCGGGATGACGGTGTGCCACGCCGCGCCAAAACCGGCGCTGCGGAATTACTCCCTCATTCATTATGGGGTATTTTACCCGCTTTTTTACCCGCTGTCAACCCCAAAAAGGGCGGTTTTTTACACCATTTCCGCGGCGCACAGACCATCGAAATACTTGTACAGCGGCATCAGTGTCCGGAAGCCCTCAATGATATCCTGTGCCAGTTCCAGCGAGAACATACGCTCGTCCGGCGCGGCGTCATGCTGTAAATTGATAGACTTCTTGTTGTACCACGCCGCCAGCAGGGGAGAGGGGGCAGTCTTTTTCCTGGCATATTCCGGGCCTGAAAGCGTGAATTGCGCCTGTTTATTGAACCTTTTGACCAGCTTTTCCAGCACCTCGGGATGCTCGTCGACGGCCTTGCGGTACGCCTCCATCAGCGCCGCCTTCGGCGCCCAAAAGCCCATGCCGTAGCTGTAATAGTCCGGCCCGATCTCAAAGTAAAACGTGGGCCGCCCCGTCCAGTCCTCGCCGCCGGCGCGGACGCAGAACCACAGGTGGTCCTTGTACGGTCCATTCCCGTGCAGCCGTCGGGCATCCCGATAGATGCGGGAGAGCTTCAGCAGAAACGGCTCCTTGGGGAATGCCGCGTGCAGGGCTTCATATACCTGCTCGCCCAGCGCACGGGTGGGGGCCAGGAGATGTGCCTCATAGTCCTGCTTATGCGCCAGAAACCAGGAGCGTTCGTTGTTGAACCGAATGCCCCACAGAAAGTCCAGTGTCTCCTGTGTATAGCCTTCAAAAGCCATGCTATGTACTCCTTTTAATTAAAGCGCTCACATGAATTTGCACAGCAGAACGGGCAGCAGCAGCGCCGGCGTCATGTTCAGGATACGCAGCTTGGTGACGCCCAGCACGTTCAGGGTGATGCCGATGATCATCAGTGACCCGGTGACGGAGATCTCGGTGATGACCGCGTCGGTCAGCACCCCTGTCAGCAGGGAGGCCAGCAGCGTCATCACACCTTCCACCGCCAGCACCGACAATCCGGAAAAGACGATGCCAATGCCCATGGAGCTGGCAAAGGCCACGGATCCGGCAAAGTCGATGACCGACTTGGCCAGCAGGATGCCGTGGTCGTTCTTCAGACCACTGTCCAGCGAACCCATCACCGCCATAGCGCCCACGGCGAACACCAGCGAGCCGCTGACGAAGCCGTCGGTAATGGGACCCATTTTCCCGAATTTCTTTTGCAGCCAGTCGCCCGCCCGGGTGACACCGTCCTCAATGTGCAGCAGCTCGCCGATGACGGCGCCGATGACCAGCGACAGTATGGGGATGAGCTGGTTGCTGCTGCCGATGGCGCCGGAGATGCCGATGCCCATGGACACCAGCGCCGTAGCACCAAGCACCGTCTGCCGCATTTTTTCCGGCATGAGCTTGCCGCCGAAGGTGCCCAGCAGGCCGCCGACAACAATGGCTCCACCGTTGACCAGCGCGCCTGTTAATATCATGGTACAAGACCTCCGTCTTCGATAATATCCCGTACCACCGTGCCGCCCATCATCAGGCCGGCCACAGAGGGTACCCACGCCACGCTGGCGGGGACGCTGCGCCGTCCGGGTGACGGCGCTTCCAGTTGCTGTGTCTCGTGGGGCAGCTCCGGGCTGAACACCACCTTCAGGTGGTGGATCCCCCGGGCGCGCAGCTCCTTCCGCATGACCCGGGCCAGCGGGCAGCCGCTGGTCTTGGAGATATCCGTGACCCGCAGCAGCTCGGGTTCCAGCTTGTTGCCGGTGCCCAGGGCCGACAGGATGGGAATTCCCCGCAGGCGGGCCTGTTGGATCAGGTCCAGCTTGCAGCTGACCAGGTCGATGCAGTCCACGATGTAGTCGAATTTCCGGGAGAAAAATTCCTCCCGATGGGCGGCGTCATAGGTGGCGCAGATCGGGTATACCACCGTGTCCGGGTCGATGTCCCGCACGCGCGCCGCCGCGACCTCCGCCTTATACTGTCCCACGGTGGAGGTCAGCGCGCACAGCTGGCGGTTGATGTTGGATACGGATACCGTGTCCTGGTCCACCAGTGTCAACGTGCCAACGCCGCTGCGTGCCAGGCACTCAGCGGCGTAGCTGCCCACACCGCCCAGACCAAACACCGCCACATGGCTGCGGCGGAGTTTGTCCAAAGCGGGTGCGCCCAATATCATTTCTGTTCTGAGAAAACGCCCGTTCATAGACTCGAAGAAGGGGCAGTCATCAGCCCACGTGCTTCATGCCGGCTTCCTGCACCACATCGGCGCTGTCCAGCAGACCGTCCAGCCAGGCCTCGGTGTCGGCGTTGCGCAGAGCGTTCTCGGCCTGTACCTGCCAGTAGGGCACGTCGTCGCCCACAAAGTACATCACATGATAGCCCTTGTAGTTAGAGCTCTCGCCGTATACAATGCCGGTATCGCCGGACTGACGGCTCGCATCGAAGCACCAGTCGTTGAACTCGGTGACCATCTGGTTTTTGTAGATCTTGGTGTACAGACCGCCGTTGGTGTTGCTGCCGTCATCCGCACTGAGCTCGTTGGCCAGGGCCGCGAAGCTGTCCTCGGTGGCCTCGCCGGCTTTCCACTGGGCCAGCGCGTCCTCGGCTGCGGCCTTGGCCGCGTCCTTAGCCGCCTGCAGGTCGGCCTCATAGGTATCGGCCTCGCTGTCCAGTGCGCTCTCGTCTACCTTGAACAGGATGTGGCGCACGTCCTTGGTGGCGTACTCCTGACGGCCCACGCTGCGGAACACGACCACATAACAGTTGGGATCGCTGGCCACAACGGCGCTGTCGCCGGCCTTGCGCGCACTGTCAAATACCCAGTTGGCCACGTCGCTGCCGTTGTTGCTGCCGGCATCGGTGCTGGTGTAGCTGGCGGACGCATAATCCTTGGCCACATCCTCCAGCGCCTCGCCGCCCTGCACGCGCGCCAGAACAGCGGCGGCATCGCTCTCAGCCTTGGCCTTGGCGGCGGCGTTCTCCTCATCGGTGGGCTCCACGGTGTTGCCGTCGTCGTCCTTGGTGCTGTCGGCGGTACCCTTGAAGTACAGGGACTCATAGCTGGCCACGTCAAAGCTGCTCTTGTTGCCCTGATAGTAGGTCTCCAGGTCGCTGACGGTGTAGGTCAGCTCCTCGGCGTAGTGGCTCTGGTAATGGGTGGCTACGTCCACCAGCTGTACCATCTCCTTGAAGGTATCCACGGTCATGTTCTTGCCGTAGATCAGCTTCAGATACGTCTTCGTGGAGTAGCCGTTCTGCTTGGCGGCGGCGTTGAGTTCCTCCATAGTGGCCTCCAGCTCCTCCTGAGTGTGCTCATCGGCGCCCATGCCGTTGGCCTCAGCCTCCTGGGCGGTCAGCACGTACATGGCCAACTGCTTCACTGCGGTGTCGCGGACATACTGCTCCCACGTGACATCACCCTCGTCCTCGATACCCAGCGCGGTTTTCATGGTGTCGCTCACCACCTGCTGGTCCAGGGACTTGGACGTATCGATGCCGTAAAAGCTGGCATAGCCGCTCTTCAACAGACTGCTCTTCACGTTGGCGTAGAAATACTCCACCTGCCCGGCGGTATATTTCTCACCGTTGATGGTCACGGCGGTGGCGCTGCGCTGCAGCACGCCGGAGTTATACACCAGCAGTACCGCGGCCACGATCACGAACACGCCGGCGATCACGCCGTACAGGATATTGTTCTTGCGTGCCTTGGCCTTCTCCTCCGCCTCGCGGATCTTCTTGGGGTCGGTGACGCCCTGGGCCGCCAGATCCTGCCGGATCTTCTTTTCTCTTGATGCGCTCATTGAAATTCATTCCTCTCGATTTTGGGCGCAATACGCCCTTGTTTGGTAACATACTCGGTCATTATATCGTATACCGCACCTTTTCGCAAGAGGGAAACGCCTGGAATTTGTGAACATTTTACCGCGCTCACTGAGCACAAGACCCCCATTCCGTTTCGGAATGGGGGTCTTGTGCTCAGCGACAGGCAGCGGCCATGTTATAACCTGCACAACTCGCAGGTGGGTCATCTCCGGCTGACTTTACTGCTTCCAGCATCCGCCCGCATACGGCAGGCGGGAGGCCTGCAAACCATCTGCCGATCCGACGTCCCGTATAACCAATGTCAGGATAAATAGAACCGCTGCCCATCGCTCAATTTTCCGCCCTGCCTTCGTCAAATCGGCTCGACGTACAGAAAGTACGCCATCGCCGCTTTGCCATCGGCAGGACGAAAAATCCTGCCGAAGGAGTGGCGTGTATCTTTTTCGCTGCACCGCCGCGCCTCGTCTTGGCGAAAAATCCAGCCATTTTCCGGCGCAGCCGGCGGCGTCTCGCCATCGGCAGGACGAAAAATCCCGTCGAAAGATCACTCGTCCTCGTCGGCCAATATCTGCTCCATGAACAGGTCGTAGACTTTATCCAGCTCCTCGTCGCTGTCCAGGGTGCTCAGCAGCTCCTCGCCGTTTTCCATAACGGACTTCAGGATCACCAGGCCGTACTCATCGGCGGCTTCCTCGTCGGCATCATCCTCCACCACGGGGAAGAACGCCATGTAGGTCTGGCCGTCCACTTCCAGCGCGTCCACGTATTCCAGTTCAATGTCGTTGCCGTCCTCGTCGGTCAGGGTGATGAAGTTGGGGCCGAATTCCTCGCTCATGGGAGAGTCCTCCTTTGTCTTTATATCCATAGTATACCCGAAAGCTGGAGAAAACGCAAGTGGAAGCGTTCGGCAGTTTCTGCCATCTGTCGGACTGAAAATCGGTGGAATAGGGGAAAATAACGGGAATTGAGCAGCCAAACGGGCGGATTTCTGCAAAAAATCCTCTTTTTTACATTTGACAAGTATGGTAGAATGTTCCTTATAGTGGATTGGTATGTGAATTTTGACCCCGGAACGAAAAGAATACACAGGAACATCAATAAAGAAAGGAAGGTGCCCTGTCTTGAGTGAGAACAAGCGCAGACGGTCGTCGTCCACCGGCTTTTGGGGACGCATCCGGCAGAGCGCCCGGCACATAGAAAACGAGGCAAAGGAGGGTGCGCGCCGGGTAGAGCACAGTGCCGCCGAGGGTGCGCGGCGCGTGCAGCATGACGCGCAGGAGCGTGTGCGGAACATGACCCCTAAGCAGAAGAACGGCTGGAAGAAGGCCGGACGCATCATCGGCACGCTGCTGCTGGTGTTCGTGCTTACGGCGTCCATCTTCGCCGGTATCTTCATGGCGTACATCAACAGCGCCATGCGCGGCAAGGTGGAGGTCTATCTGGACGAATTCGAGACCCAGGTCTCCACCGAGCTGTATTACCAGGACCCCGACACCCAGGAGTGGGTCATGTACCAGACGCTGTACATGGACGAAAACCGCATCTGGGTGGACCTGGAGAACATTCCCAAGTACCTTCAGGATGCAGCGGTGGCCATTGAGGACAAGCGGTTTGAAAAGCACCACGGCGTGGACTGGAAGGGTACCACCCGCGCCATTCTGTACACCCTGTTCGGCAAGAACGTGCAGGGCGGCTCCACCATCACCCAGCAGTTGGTGAAGAACGTCACCGGCGACAATCAGGTGACGGTCAAGCGCAAGATCACGGAGATCTACCGCGCTCTGGAGCTGGAAAAGCGCTACGAGAAGGACGAGATCCTTGAAGCCTACCTGAACGAGGTCTACTTCGGCCAGCGCTGCTCCGGCGTGATGACGGCGGCGCGGGTGTATTTTGGCAAGGACGTGTCCGAGCTGACGCTGGCCGAGTGTGCCAGCATGATGGGCATCACCAACAACCCCTCCATGTATGACCCCTTCATCAGCTCCTGGACCCGCGAGAACAACCGGGAGCGCCAGCTGACCATCCTCAGCGAGATGCTCTCTCAGGGCAAGATCGACCAGGAAGAGTATGACGCCGCCGTGGCCGAGGATATCCAGTTTGCCAACGGCTTCACCATCTCCGGAAAGTATGTGGGCAGCGACGGTACCGGCACCGAGCCGGACACGGAGGATACCACCGATACCAGCGACGATACCGCCTCCCCGGCGGATGACAGCACCCCCACCATCAAGGGCAGCAACTCCTGGTTCACCGATGCCATGATCACCGATGTGGCCGAGGCACTGGTGGAGAAGCTGGGCATCACCGAAAAGGTCAACAGCGAGGGCAAGAAGGTCTCCGCCTACGACCAGGCCATCAACATGGTCTACAGCAGGGGCTACAAGATCTACACCACCCAGAATCCCAAGTATCAGAAGATCGCGGAGGATGTGTGCTATAATCTGGAGAATATCCCCTATACCAGCAGCTATACGAACGCCGCCGGTGAGCAGGTGGAGGATCAGCTGCAGATCGCCCTGACCATCGTGGATCCCACCAACGGCTATGTGGTGGCTATGATCGGCGGTGCCGGTGAAAAGGTGGTGGACCGCGGCTGGAACTGGGCTGTGAACGCCCGGCAGTGCGGTTCTGCCATCAAGCCTGTGTCCACCTACGCCCCGGCACTGGATGACGGCACCATCAACGGCGCGTCGGTCATCGACGACTATCCCATGCTGCTCAACGGCGAGGTCTGGCCCCGCAACGCCAACTGGCGCTATCAGGGCCTGACGGCGCTGCACACCGCCATCGCCCAGTCCCTGAATACCTGTGCCGTGCGGACGAACCTGGCCTACGGCGTCAGCAATTCCTACGACTTCCTGGTGGACAAGCTGGGCTTCGAGAACCTGACCTACACCGACTCCCAGCAGGTGGGCAACATGGCTCTGGGCGGCTTTGAAAAGGGCGTCACCACTGAGGAGATGTCCGCGGCCTACGCCGCCTTCGTCAACGAGGGCGTGTACACCAAGCCCCGTACCTTCATCCGTGTGGAGGACGCCAACGGCAACGTGGTGCTGGAGAACGAGGCCCAGTCCACCGTGGCCATGAAGAACACCACGGCGGCTATCATCAACCATCTGCTGCAGGAGGCCGCCCTGAACGGTACCGGCTACGAGGCACAGTTCAGCGGCATGCACATCGCCGGTAAGACCGGTTCTACCAACAGCAACAAGGACCGTTACTTCGTGGGCTACACGCCCTATTACAGCTGCGCCGTCTGGGCGGGCTATGAGCACAACCAGCGCATCGTGGCCAGCGGCAACCCCTGCTCCGCTGTGTTCCGCAAGGTCATGAGCGCCATCCACGAGGACCTGCCCGACAAGGACTTCTTCTCCTGCTCCGGCCTGACCAGCGTGGCCGTCTGCGCCGACAGCGGTATGCTGGCATCGGAGAACTGTGCCCTGGATGTCCGCGGCAGCCGCGTCTACACGGCCCTGGTGGCGGCGGATAACGTCCCCACCGCCGTCTGCACCATGCACACCGCCCCCACCTACACCGTCAACATGGCGGACAGCGACGGCAATGTGACCACCGTTACCGGCTCCGTGCTGAACTACCAGCGTGAGCTGATCGAGGGCCACGACGAGATCGTGGTGGAGGACGCCTTTATGATGCTGGGCGGCTGGAACGGCTTTTTTGGCGACGAGGCGGACGGCGACTTCAATATGCCGGACGGCGACCACGATGATGCTATGGACGGTCCGCCGGATAACGGTGTACCGGATATGGGCGGATTTATCGGTTGACTGTTTACAAGCAAAAAAGGAGACGGCCTTTGCCGTCTCCTTTTTTGTCCCGGAGTGGGTGCCATGTCAAGGGCCGCCGCTGGCGGCCTTGGTTTTCGCGCAGCAAAATCGCCGCACCAAAAGAAAAGAGACATCCGAAAGGATGTCTCTTTTCTTTTGGTGCGCGAGGCGGGACTTGAATTGTCGCAGGGCAATTTTGCGTCGTGTTGACTGATGCCGGGAAGTGTTGGTAGTAAAGGCTTTGCGGGAAATCGCGTTGTTAATTGATGACGGATTGTATGATTGAGTTTTGAAGCCATAAGGCTAAAAATAAGGCTAAATTTTGTGGCCGCGCGGAATGTACCGACATAGAAAATGCAGAGAGCCTTTGGCGATTATTGCCAAAGGCTCTCTGCATGATACACAAGGACTACAACGAATTATGATGGCGGACAATATTGGCAACGCCAGTCTGGATGTTTACTCCAGATACGATGCGGAGCGGCTGAAAATGCTGGTGGAGCCTCTGCGCCTATGCTGAACGCCTTCATCGGAGCGGTCAAGGTCTACATCGCCTGTGGCTACACAGATCTGCGTAAAGGAATAGATGGTCTGGCGCGGCTCGTCCAGCAGCAGTTTGAACTGGATCCATTTACCAACACACTGTTCCTGTTTTGCGGGCGGCGGCGAGACCGTATCAAGGGCTTGTACTGGGAAAAAGATGGCTTTATCCTGCTGTACAAGCGACTGGAACAGGGCGCGTACCAATGGCCGCGCTCTGAATCCGAGGTGAAGATTTTAACGCCGCAGCAGTACCGCTGGCTCATGGAGGGACTGCAAATTGAACAGCCGAAAGCCCACCGTCCAATGACGGGATTGACCACAGTCTGAGCAGAGAAAAATAGCTGGAAACCATTGAAAATACTGGCTTTTTGCCGTGTTCTGTGGTATAATATTTGCATGGAAAACAGAGAAATGCAGACAAGTAACACGGAGGAAATGGTGACCATTTCCCGTGCGGAATATGAGCGATTTCAGGAGCAGGAGCAGGCGCAGACCATTACCAGCCTGACGCTGCAAAATGAATGGCTGCTGGAGCAGTTAAAGCTCTCCAAGAAAAAGCTGTTTGGCCGTTCTTCAGAGCAGGCGGAGCAGATGGTCATGGATCAGCTGAGCCTGACCTACAATGAGCTGGAGGCCTATGTTTTCGGCACCAAAGCCGCTACGGGGAAGCAGATCGCCGTGAAGGCCCACGAGCGCAAACGGCAATCCGGCAATGTGCTGGATGTCGTTCCTGAGGGGACACCCACCGAGGTGGTGGAGCACCGCCTGTCCGAGAAGGAACTGACTTGTTCTGCCTGCGGCAGCAAAATGGTGGAGATCGGCAAGGAAGTCCGCCGTAGCTTAATGATGAAACCGGCTGAGTTCTGGGTACGTGAGGACATATACTACACCTACGCCTGCAAGAACTGCGAGCAGGAGACCGGTGAAGCCAACATTGTAAAGACAGCGAAAGAGCCTGCGCTGCTGCCGGGGAGCTTTGCTTCAGCCGAAGCAGTGGCGTATCTGGCAGCACAGAAATTCGTCATGTACTCGCCGCTGTACCGTCTGAGTACCAGCCAACACGCAAGGCGGAGCACGCGGCGAATTTCCTGCGGGATTTCTCCGGCTGGCTGCACGCAGATGGATACCAGGGCTACCACAAACTGCCTGAAAATATCCGTGTGGTGGGCTGTTGGGCACATGCCCGGCGAAAATTTGATGAGGCGCTGCAAACGCTGCCCAAGGAGATGCAGAAGGACGCTCCGGCAGCGATTGGCGAATGCTATTGCTCCCGACTTTTCAAGCTGGAGCAGGCGTTTGCGGAGCTGACACCGGAGGAACGATATGAAAAGCGGCTGGAGCAGGCAAAGCCTGTTTTAGACGCATTGTTGTCGTGGGCAAATGAGACGATCTCCAAAACGGCACCGAAATCCGCTCTTGGAAAGGCACTGTATTAGCTGTTGGAGCAGTGGCCGTACCTGACAAGGTATCTGGAGGATGGCCGTGTGGAACTGAGCAACAACCGGGCTGAACGCAGCATAAAGCCATTTGTGATGGGCAGGAAGAACTGGCTGTTTGCCAATACAACCGGTGGCGCGCAGGCCAGCACCGTGATCTACAGCCTGATGGAAACGGCGAAGGAGAATGGCCTTGATCCGTACCATTATCTGCTGTGGGTTCTGCAAAACGCGCCACAACTGAGCGAAACTGATGAAGCATGGGCTGAAAAGCTGCTGCCCGCGAGAGCCCCGAAAGAATGTTATATGCCTCATAAATAAGAGACCGCCATCTCGGTGAGCAGCAGCTCGCTTTGAGATGGCGTTCACTATTTTTGATGTGTGCAAATTAGGGCCGATCACTGTGCAGTGCATCGTGTATCCGTTCGACCAATGCCCTTGCCGTAAAAGGCTTCGGGAGCACAAAGCTTGCGCCCAAACGGTATGCCTCCTCTATGACCCTGTGTGTCGGCAGAGCTGTCATAAAGATCGTCGAGATTTTATGCCCGCCCTCACGCAGCTGCTGCATAACGTGAAAGCCGCCCTTGTGCGGCAGCAGAAAATCCAGCAGAAGAACGTGAGGTCGATGTCGATGAAGTGCCCCGGTTGTCTCGTCCGCATCTCTTGCGTGAAATACATAGAAGTCTCCGCGCTCACGCAGGGAATCCGTCAGGAGCATGCTGAGGGCTTCATTACTGTCTGAGAGTAAAATCTTCTTACGGTGCGGCATTTTTATCCGCCTCCCCCTTAAAAATTTGATTTTACACAC
>QRFC01000286.1_pt1 | contig 53867 bp, 48 predicted proteins | sample 1861061 | NCBI WGS metagenome assembly QRFC01 (sample SAMN09711282, study PRJNA482702) | Human gut metagenome, whole genome shotgun sequencing project.
AGAGGAAGCGCGGAGCGGTAGGCAGGCTGGCGCCTGTCAACGCGACGCGCAATGTCGGGCGGTATTTATGCCCGCAAAAACCGTATGTGCTCTTGTTAAACGAAGGTAGGTGGAATACAAATATCCCGTTAAAGCCGAGATGCTTTTTGTGGGGGCAGTGCATTTTGCACCCAGAAAACAGCAATTCACACCTTTTGTGTCGATTTGCGGGAGGGAGTGCTAAAATGCAAATGCGACAACAGTGGGGTGGACAATAAACAGAAATTGGCGGGGCTTTTTCACAGATCTTGTGCCCATTCCATATAATCGTCCCATATATTATGCATAGGTTTATAGCAGCTGTGCTGTTTTTCCAGTACAAGGAACAAACAATGGAGGTAATGACAAATGATGCTTTTTGGCGAACGCGAAGATGATTTTCCGGAGATCGACCTGCTGGATAACCAAAGCAAAAAAACAGAGGACATGAGCAAGTTCGAGACCATCATCGGTGCGCGCAACGCCGTTACCGGTAATATCGAGGGTGCTTCTCCCATCTGCATCAATGGTAAGCTCATTGGTGATATCAATTCCACCAGCTATGTGTATATCAGCAAGACTGGCTCGGTAGAGGGCAATGTGACCGCTGACCACCTGGTGCTGCTGGGCAATATCACCGGTGACAGCGTAAATGTTGGTAAGCTGGTAGTGACTGCGACCGGCGTTATCAATAGTGATGTAGAGGTTGCCAAGCTGACCGTGGAAGAGGGCGGCGTGCTGAATGGCCAGACCACTGTGACCGGCAGCTATACCGCTCCCGCAGAGGACGAAGAGGAATAATGTTCCGCTGAAAGACCGCATTATGGCTCCCTGCCGCCCGGCGGGGAGCTTTGCTTTGGGCGGATTTCCCCTAATGAACAAGACCCCGGATACCGCAGTATCCGGGGAATTTTTATTTATGCGGTTGGCGCAGGAACATCCGGGGAAACGCCGTGGGGATCCTTCAGCGGAAACACCCAGTCCTGGAGGAGAGAGGTAAGCTCCTCATCCGCATAGAAATGGGTGCATTGGTAGGGGCCATCATCCCCCGGCAGGACATCCCACGGGATGAAAGTGTAGAGACCGTTGTACCCAAGGGAGAGCCATTCCGGGGACAGGACCTCCGCCAGCTGGTTGCGCCGGTCGGCGTCCAGCGGCTCCAGTTGGACCAGCAGCCACTGGCGCATGTAGTTTTCATCAGGCTTGAATAGGCTCCAAAAGGATACCTGCTCGCCGGTTTTGCGGTCATAGACGGCATTGTAGTATTTTTCGTAGTTGCGGCGGGTATTGCGGGAAAGGGTCACATTGGTGCAGTAAAAGATCACGCGGTCATTGTAATAGCTGGTGGCGGTGGACTGGCGCGCCACATAGGCACGGAAATCCTTGGGGCAGCCCAGTTCATTGTATTCGGCCCAGGCGCGCTCCACCTGGTACGCGGTATCGTAGAAGAAGCCCAGTTCCTCATAGTGGTCGATGACCTTTTGCTGCGCTTCCTTGGGGAACACATCAAAATCCACCCGATCGACAAAGATATCATCGGGGATCTGATTGTGGATCTGAAGCAGCATCATGCCATCCGGTGCGTAGTAGGCCAGGCCCTCTCTGTTCAGCCGTACCTGTACCGTGGTGCCGTCCTCAAGGATCAGCGGCTCGCCGTAGGGGATGCTATTGATGATAATGACCGAGGCGGTATAGGTGGGCACTTCGGTGCCATCCGCAGCGGTGAGCTTTTCTTCGGCTTTTTCTCCTGTAACGGTAACTTCCATGTGGGGGTATTCGGCATTCCGCAGGGCTTCATCGGTGATATCAACGAGGGCGGGGTAGATGCCGGTTTCCCCAGTGAGCCGCACGCCGAGGGTTTTGCCGTCCTGTTCCATCAGGAAAGCATTGACCTCGGTATCGCCGCGCAGGTATTCGGTGATGGTGCCACCCATTGTTTTTTCGCTGCTGCAGCCCACCATCAGCAAAAGGGCGAGGGCAAGCAGCAGGAGCCATGTTCTTTTCTTCATGCGGGTAATCCTCCTCCGGTTTGTCGTTTATGGCCTTCACCCTTTATAAACGATCTATCCGGGAAAAGTGTGACATATTTTCCGGAAAAATTTTTATAGGAGGATCAGACTTCTTCCCGCGGGATGACGGGGCAGGCCCAGCGGCAGGCGCGGCAGTACCGGCAGGAAGAGAAGGAAACCCTGGGGATAAGCTTTCCCTCCTCGTTCGGCACCATTTTGATCACACCGTGGCTGCAGGCTTTGGCGCAGGCACCACAGTGGATACAAGGGAAATCGGGGGTGATCTTGATCATGGTGTGTTCCTCCTTGGATAGTTGGGGATAAGGGGAGGGGCGCCCGCAGGGCGCTCCGGCGCAGCCGGAGCCGGCGGCCGAAGGCCGCCGAAGCCGCCGTAAGGCGGCTTGCCCTGCGGGCGCCCTACCCGGCCTTCTGCACAAATTTAGGATAGGGAAATATCCGGACTGCTTATTCAGCTGCTTTACGGCGGGCCGCCCGCCGCTGGATGAGCTGGGCCGTGATGCTGACGGCAATTTCTGCGGGGGTTTCGGCATCAATGGCCAGGCCGATGGGGGTGACGATGCGGCTAAGGTCGGCATCGGTAAAGCCGTCCTCCCGCAGCCGCCGGAAGGTGGCCTCCATTTTGCGGTGGCTGCCTACCATGCCAATGTACCACACTGGGCTGCGAAGCGCTTCGCACAGCACCTCATAATCGCCCTGGTGCCCCCGTGTCATAATGATGACGCTATCCCCTGTGGTAAAGGGAATGGCGGCCGCTAGCGCGGGCAGGGGGCCGCAGCGGGCCTCTGCCGTGGGGAACAGGGCAGGAGTGGCGTAATCGGGACGCTCATCCAGCACCACGCAGCAAAAATCCACCCCGCTAAGAAGCGGGACCAGCGCCTGGCTGACATGCCCGCCCCCGAACACATAGCATCGGCCGCCCTCCTGCAGCTTCAGAGTAAAGCATCCGGGGGCTGTGTGGGCTTCGGCTATGGGGAGAAGTGTTCCCCGCCAGTGGACTTTATCATATTCAAGACGCAGGGAGCAATCGGCATTTTGCCCCATGGCGGAGAGCAAGGCTTCGGCCAGCGGAAGGTCACGGGGCTCCCAGCGCAGCAGCAGGATCTCCTCCTCACCGCCGAATTCCTGCCCCATATGGCGCAGCTCCTGGGCGGAAAGGCACTGATGCCAGCCCTGCTGTACAGGCGCCCCGCCCCGCAGCATTTCCATGGCCGGTCCTATGATATCATGCTCGGCCTGGCCGCCGCCGACGGTGCCCAGGGCAGTCTCTGCCGTTAGCACCAGCAGCGCCCCAGGGGAGCGCGGGGTGGCCCCGCGGCAGCCGGTTACTATGGCAGTCACAGCGGAGCTGCCCTGCCGCAGTGTCCGGCACAGCAGTCGGATCCGTTCTTTCATGGCGCATCTCCTCCTATGGTTGGCGCAGGGTGCAGGAAACGGCCCGCAGGGCGCCCCGGCGAAGCCGGGGCTGGGCGGCCTTCGGCCGCCCTACGGCGGTGCAAAGCATCGCCGGCCCTGCGGGCCGTCCCTTTGCGCAAACCCTGCCAATGTGAATTATTCGAGGGTAATAGGCACTACCTGCCCCAGGTTGACTGCTTTCATGCCGGTTACACTACGGATAACGCCTTCGTGGCACACAACGATAATCTTTTCCGCTTGGCCGTCATACCGGCGCAGGCAGCCCAGCACCCGCTCAGCGATGACGGCATAGGTCTCGCAGTTGTCCTCGCCGGTCAGCTCATCATGCTCCATGTAGCGGTAGAAGCAGCGGGTCATATCCTCCCGGCCAAAGCGTTCGCCGGGAGTGGGCAGATCGCCCTTCATGTCCCGGTCGTACAGCCATTCATGCAGTTCCCATTCCACCGTTACCGGCAGGTCCAGCCGCCGGGAAAGGATCTGTGCGGACTGCATGGTGCGGGTGTAGGGGGAAGCCAGAATAAACGAGGCGCCCCTCAGCTGCGAATCACAGGCGGTGTGCTCTATCTGTTCCACCCCCAATGGGGTGAGCGGCATATAGGCGCTGCATGGGCCGTAAAAGCGCATGGCCTCCGCCCAGTCCCAATCCGGCTGGCCGTGGCGTACCAGGTAAAATGTTGTTTTCATGGTAGGATCCCCTTTCGGCAGGATGTTGCATTTTATCTCATTATACCGTATTGGCCGCCGTTCGGCAAGGCGCGCCGCCCCAAAAGAAGAGCTCCCCGCCGATGGGCAGGGAGCTTTGGAAGGGTTTGATTACTGGGGGATAACATTGACAGCGCGCAGCTTGCCGGTATCCTTGGGATCGGGCTCGGTATCGAAGGTGACCTTCTGACCCTCAGCCAGAGTCTTGAAGCCATCTACCTGGATAGCAGAGAAATGAACGAAGACATCCTCGCCGCCCTCATCGTTGGAGATGAAGCCATAGCCCTTTTCAGCGTTGAACCATTTGACAGTACCGTTATTCATCTGGGTACCTCCTGCATTAAATAATATTTTTCGTACCCAAAAAAACAAAGCCCATTCTGCGGCAGGATCAAAACAACAATGCCATGCAGCAAGCGGGCCATAGTGGTGATCTTGAATACAAGCAGATTATAGCATCTCCTGCCGGTAAAGTCAATCGCTATTCCCCCACTAAAATCGCTTTGGGCAAAAAATCGTGCGACAGAATCTGTGGTCTATTCCCGGGTTTCGGCAGGGTTCGGGGAACCGGGCGCAGCCCGCCCCACCCTTTCGGATGGGGCCAGCAGACTGTTGTCCGCTGCGGCGGCTTTGCCGCCGGGGCTGCGCCCGGTCTGTTACTCTAAACAAAACTTTCCTGGAATAAAAAACAGCCCCCGCCATATTTTTTCGGGAGTTGCTTTATGGGCCAATCAGCCGTGGTTTTTGCGGGAGACGATCGCACCGACGATCAGCAGCACCATCGCAATGGCAACCAGTACAACGAAGGTGGTCTTGGGCATTTCGTACACCAGCTTATCCACCGCGTAGACGATGGCAAACATCAAAATACCGGCAATGGCAATCAGGTCGGTCTTTTTGAATTCATTTTTATTCATGGAGTTCTCCTTTCCGGCGCAGCGCCGTGTATTTCAGTATTGCGATCTGCGTTTTCGCGTCCTCGATCTCCCCTGCCAGCACCATTCGCTCAGCTTCGGCCAGCGGCACCCATTCCGCTGTGATAAACTCATCCTCATCGGGATGGGTATGGCCGGGGGTCAGGTCCTTCGCCGTAAAGATCCAGATCTTTTCATCGCAGTAGGCAGGGGTAGGGTACAGGGCCGCCAGCGGCTCCAGCCGCCCCGCGATGAACCCGCATTCCTCCTCCAGCTCCCGGCGGCCGCATTGTTCCGGGGTTTCACCGGGGTCGCGCTTTCCGGCCGGGATCTCCAGTGCTTCGCAGCCCATGCCGCTGCGGTACTGCCGTACCATCAGCAGCCGGCCGTTTTCATCCACCGCCACAATGCCGACCCCACCGGGGTGCCGAATGATCTCACGCTCGGCAGTCCGGCCGTTTTCCAGCTGCACCTGCCAGCGCTCGTGGGTGAACACCCGATTTTTCCCCAGCGTTTCCCTCTGTAAAAGTTTTTCGCTATGCGGCATGGCGTCAGTCCTCCCCTGGGTGGTTTTTGCGGTAGGCCAGGTAGCTTTCCAGTATAATGGTGGCGGCCACCGCATCTATGGTATTTTTGCGTTTTTTACCGCGCACATCAGTCATATTCAGGTACTGTGTGGCAGTGACGGTGGTGCTGCGCTCATCCCACATCCTTACCGGGCAGGGAAGCTTTTGGGCCAGGTCCTCAGCCAGGGCATGGCACAGTTCGCTGCGTGGGCCGGCCGTGCCGTTCATATTCAGGGGATTGCCCACCACGACCAGCTCGGCCTTTTGCTCGGCCACCTGCCGCGTAATTTCCTTTATTACCGCTTCCCGGTCGCCGCTGTGGAATACCCCTATGGGGCTGGCCAGCAGCTCGCCGCGGTCGCAGATGGCAAGCCCGGTCCGGGCATCGCCGTAATCCACCGCCAGGATACGCATGGGTTTCCCCTCCTTCTTTGCTTGCGGCAGGGCGCCGGTCCGCCCGCCCCACTGCCCGGCTTCGCCGGGCGTTCCGACGGCCCCCACAGGGGGCCGTCGTTTGGCGCGCTTTGGGCGCGCCTGCGGGGCGGGTGGAACCCGTTCCCTGCAAAAATTCTGCTCCCATTATACCGGTTTTCCCGCAAAAATACAAGCAAAGCTTGTAACCGGGCGCTGGATATGCTAAAATAGCGGAGTCCTTTTGGGATCGTCAGTCGAAAGATCCTGACGCTAAACAAAACTAATGCCGCAACCGACGGCATCCAAAGGAGAAATGAATATGCAAAATCGCACGCTGCGGCAGATCACTGCCGCCGGGGTCATCGCGGCTGCCTATGCCGCTATCTCACTGGTACTGGCGACCATCACCTTCGGCCCGGTCCAGTGCCGCATCTCGGAGGCCCTGACCCTGCTGCCGGTCATCAGCCCCGCCGCCATTTGGGGGGTCACCCTCGGCTGCGCCGTCACCAACGGTGTGGGGGCCGCCACCGGCACCAATTTCCTCGGCCTCCTCGATATCCTCGTGGGCACCGCCGCCACCCTGCTGGCCGCCGTCGCCACCCGTCTCCTGGGTAAAATCCGCTTCGGCGGGCTGCCGTGGCTCTCCGCCCTGCCCCCCATCCTATTCAATGCCGTTGCCATCGGCGCGGAGTGGTGCTATGCCGCCACCGGCAGCATCAATGTGGCATTTTGGGCATTTGCCGGGCAGATCGCCCTGGGACAACTCCCTCCCTGCCTGCTGGGAGTTTGGCTTATTCACCTGCTGGAGCGCCGCGGTCTGCAAAATATCATCGAAGGGAAGTGACGCCGCATGGCACTTTTTGGCCGCAAAAAGGAGATAGTCCCCCTGCCGCCTATTGCCCAGTGGGAATACCGCTGCGGGGACGGTCACCATTGGGGGTTCCATTACCGCGTGGCCGAAGAGCAGGACCATGTACGGCTCACCTATTCCCGTACCATGCCGGAACACCTGGAGAGCATAGCGGCTCCGGCCGTGCTGTGGCAGCAGCTGAGCGAGCTGGGCGACCGATACCATATCACCGCCTGGGCCGGGTACAATGAGTGCCGCCTGCGCACCCCCCGTACCAAGCGCTGGCTACTGTATATCACCTTCGCCGATGGTACCAGCCTGCGGGCGGAGGGCTGCGGCGCCGCCCCAAAAGGACACGAACAGTGGGAAAATGACCTACTGGCCCTCCTCAATTTCTGCATTGATGTATGATCGCTTTTTTACCCCGCCGGGAGCCCCGCACTGGCCCCCAATAAACCAAAAGGCTCCCCCGCATGCCTGCGGAGGAGCCCCATTTTTTATTTTGCCAGTGCCAGCCGGTCTATCTTGGTGTCGCTCATAAAGGCGGAGGTACTATACAGCACCAGCACATCGGTAATGCCTTCCTGCTCCATCAGCTCACTCAGGGAGCCAAGATAATACCGCAGGTCCACCGCCACGATCTTTTCGTAATCCGCTGCGGCAAAGGGCAGCAGGGCATTGGCATAGCTGTCCTTCAGCACCAGCAGGCGGCGGCCATTTTCCGGTCCGCCGGTAATGGTCACCGTGGGCCAGTTCCCGCCAAAGAACACTTCGTACATATCCTTTTGCTGGAGTTTTTCTGTATCATAACAGCTGGCATGATCGGCGTTATCGTAGGTCACGGTCAAGGCGGCATCGCCTTTCCGGTGGTACAGCTCTACGGTATCGGTCGCCGCGTTTTTATCCAGCACCTTGCTGTACAGCGTCCCGCGGAAGCCCTCATACCGCTCTACGGTGTAATCCGCCGCTGCGGGAATCGAAAGCCCCATGGCCGCGCGGTAGCACTGGTAGCCCAGCAGAGCGCCTGCCGTTTTCCAGTGGTGGTCGGTGCGGTAATAAAGCTGCTCACTCTCTGCCGCCTTGGCAAAGTCCGTTCGCAGGTCCACCAGCTGGTCATCAAATACCAGCTTCATCTCGTCAAATACCGCATCCTCATCAAAGAGGGTGGCATAACGCGGCAGCTTATTCCGCAGGGTATAGCCGGGGGTCGGCACCGGCATAAAGGTCAGATTTTCTGCCGCCAGTCCTTTTTCCTCGCACCGGGTAAAGAAATCCTTCACCGTTTGCAGGTTCTTTTGCAGCCTTGCTTCGTCCACATCGGTTTGGGTCACCTTTTCGATGTAATACCCATCCTCACACAGGTACACCCCGCCGATATCCTTGTTGCGCAGCAGCATTTTCATTTTGCTGCGGGAGGCGGTCCAGCTATCCCGCTGCCAGAACTGATCGCTTAAATAATCCTCCACCTCATCGCCAAAATCTCCATTTACCATGGTATCTTCGGAAAGCTTTGGCAGCTCCTGCAGGTAGCGGTTCTCATTTTCGGAAAAGGCTTGATCCGGGGTGAGCCACCCCAGCAGCCCCAGCCCAAAGATCAGCGCGCCAAAAACGATGATAATGATAATATTCTGCTTTTTCATTTTAGGCACCTCCCCTTAGAACCGGAAATACAGAAACGGATTGTAGCTGTCGCCCACCAGGAAAGCGACGCACATCAGTAGTACCGCCGCGTAGAACAGGCACCGGAGCAGTGTCTGCGCCGCCTGGGGAAGCCGTGCCAGCAGGTCATTTGCCGCGTGGGCCGGCCAGCGGGTACAGGCCAGCGCCGCCACCAGCAGCAGGGAGATATTGGTAGTCAGCAGATACATCGTTTGGGCATCGGCGCCGCCGTGCGCCCCAAAGAGCGCCGCAAAATAGTTCCCGATGGCCCCAAAATCGGTCAGGGCAAAGATGACCCAGCCAAGGATAATCAGCAGCAGGGAATAGAGGCGCTGCACCACACCGGGGGCTTTTTGCAGCGGCTTTTGCAGCCACACCTTTTCGATGATGAGAATGACACCGTAGTAAAGCCCCCACAGCAGGAAGTTCCAGCTGGCGCCATGCCACAGGCCGGTCAACCCCCACACGATGATGAGATTCAAAATCTGTCGGGGCAGGCCGCACCGGTTGCCGCCCAGCGGGATATACACATACTCCCGGAACCAGGTTCCCAGCGAAATATGCCACCGCCGCCAGTATTCGGTAATGCTGCGGCTCAGATAAGGGTAATCGAAGTTTTCCAGGAACTCAAAGCCCAGCATTTTTCCCAGCCCGATGGCCATATCGGAATAGCCGGAAAAGTCAAAGTAAATCTGGAAGGTAAAGGCGATGGCTCCCAACCAGGCTGTCCCGGCGGAAAGACTTGTCCCCGGCAGCGCCGCTACGGTATCCCACAGGGCGCCCACCTGGTTCGCGATGAGCACCTTTTTCCCCAAGCCTATGGTGAACCGTCCGATGCCCGCGGCAAACTGCGCCGTTGTTTCCCGGCGGTGAGAGAGCTGTTCCTCCACCGTTTTGTACTGCACAATGGGCCCTGCGATGAGCTGCGGGAACAGCGCGATATAGGTGCCAAAGGTGATGGGATTCTTCTGTGCCGCCACGGTGCCTCGGTATACATCAATGACATAGCTGAGCGCCTGGAAGGTGTAAAAGCTGATACCGATGGGTAGCGCCAGCTCCAGCAGCGCAATTTTGCTGCCGGCGATATTATTTACGGTGCCAATCAGTAGATCCGCGTACTTAAAGAGACCCAGCGCCCCGATATTCCCCGCAATGCAGAGGATGAGCAGCCCCTTGGCCAGGCGCTTTTTCTCCCGCTTCTGCAGGGCAGCCACCCCCAGTCCGCACAGGTAGTTGAACAGGATAGAGGCCGCCATCAGCCGGATATACACCGGTTCGCCCCAGGCATAGAACAGCAGGCTGGTCAGGAGCAGCCACAGGTTGCGCAGCGCCCGCGGGCACAGGTAATACACCCCCATCACAAGGGGGAAAAACAGGAACAAGAAGGTAAGGCTGCTGAATACCATAGGAACTCCTTACAAGCGGGCAAGGGTCGCGGAGGATTAGTCTCTGCGACCCTTGGAATTTTGCGTCATAGCGGGGGGAAAAGCTTGCCCTCCCCAAAGGGATGGCAAGTTAGTTACCTTACAGTTTAGGCAAAGTACTGGTCAATGACCTTGTTTACATTGTCGGTATCACTGGTCACAGCCACCGCTACATAGTTGCCCATGCTGTGGATCTTGGCATTCTGCAGCAGCGCCACTTCATCCACATTGTACTTGGCGTCAATGCTGTCATCAATGTAGGTCTGAATGAGCTTCTTTACCGCAGCGGCAGCGTCCTTATCCTTGCAGGCAAAGACAGCGCAGCGCAGGTAGGCGGAATCATTTGCGGCCAGATAGGCCTCGGTGCCCTCAGGCAGCTCGCCGCCCAGTAGCACGCCGGCCATGCTGCTGTCCAGCTCGGTAGCGTTGTCGGTGTAGGTCACATCGGTCAGCAGCGTCTTAAACATCGCCGCAGCGTCTACGGTCTTGTCGGTCGCCTTTTCCCCGCCGCAGGCGGCAAAGGAAAGGCACAGCATGGCGGCCAGCAGTACAGCTACAAACTTTTTCATGGGTAATCTCCTTCTCGTCAGCATTTTCAGTTCGATGGCTTAAAATCATAAACGGTCACGCCGTCCATTACTACATCGCCGGGGTGGTAGCCGGTCGGTACATCGTACTCGCCGTTGTAGTCCTCCGGCAGCACCACGTGGCACAGCAGATAGTCCAACCATGTGCGGCAGTAGCTGGCGTTCAGATGCACGCCGTCCCAACTGGCGTCATCCAGCAGATAGCCTTTTTCATCCACCAGCGTTTCGGGGATATCCAAATACCAGATCTGCTTATCAACGCAGACCTGCATCAGCGCTTCGTTGAATTCCTTTACATGCGCCAGCGAAAATCCATTGGCCGCACCGCTTTGCTCCTTCAGCTCAGTTACCGGCAGTACCGCCTGCGCGTAAATATCGGCGTCCGGGTGGCTCTTTTGGATCAGATCGACCAGACGGCTGAAGTATTGCCCGAAGGTATCCGCCGAAAGTCCCATATCATTCATGCCAAAGACTAGATAGAACCGCTTGCCCTCCACCTTCGGAATTAGGTTAGCTACCGTATCGGTGCCCAGTCCGGGCAGCGTCGCTTCCTTTTTGGTGTAATTGGTCAGCGAAAGCGATTTGACCGCCAGCGAGGTGCAGTTAGATAGGCTGTTGTATAAGATCAGCCCCTGCGAGCGGCTGTCGCCCAGGATCACCGCGTCATCAAACCATTTTTCACTTACCTGCTGGCTTTCCGGCACCACGGGTCCCGGATAAAAAACAACATCGTCACCGTCCGGATTCGGCGTTGGTGTAACATCTCCGGTGCCGCTTGTGTCGGTGGTCGGATCTGTTACGGGACCGGGCGTCGGGTCGGGCGGGTTTATTTCCTTATTCAGCGCGGGGATGACCCAATGCACCACCGCAAATACCACTGCGGCCACCAGCAGGATTGCTGCGGCGATCACCATTATACGGCGGCGCCTTAGCACCCTCCGGCGGGAGTGATTATAGTGTTGCTGCATTTGTGCCACCTCGCTTCGTACATAACTATGCTTATTTTACCACATTTGCGGAATAAAACAACACCTCAGCAAAAGATTATCGGCTTCTTTCCCTTGCGGGAGGGCAGAAAAAGGGAAGTGCTCCCCGCCAGAAAAATTTCAAACGGGGAGCGCTTCTGCTACGGTTTATTTTATGCTGCGGCGTAGAGGAAAGGCTCCACATCGGTGTGGTTCTTCCATTCGTTGGTCACACCCGCATCGCTCAGCAGCTGGATCACGGCGTCATTAAACTCTGCGGTCTTGGCGCTGTCCACGGCCTTCAGGTCAAAGTCCGCATCACCGGCATCCTCCAGGATCGCCGCATCCTCGTCGCCGTTCAGCAGGGCCAGCGCGGTCTTCATGGCCTGCTGCCACTGGAAGGAGAAGTAATCCTTCTGGGTCTCGTTCATCCCCTCCAGATAAGCCTTTACGGTCTCCTGGGCCTTGCCGCTCTCATCCATCGCCAGCTTCATCACGGCTACCGCCGCGTTGGCCTGCTGCAGGCTGGCGCCCGCGCTGCCGTAGCTCACTTCATCGATGGAGACCAGCAGCTTGGTCAGCTCATCCTCGGTCTCGGGGGTGTACATCCAGTCAGTCAGGCTGCCGCTGTAATCCACCTTGGTGGTGGGCGCGGGGTCGGGGGTCGGCTCAGGATCAGGGGTCGGGGCCGGTTCATTGTTGTTGCAGGCTACCATAGCCAGTGCCATCAGCGCGGCCATCAGTACTACCAAGAATTTTTTGCTTTTCATAATTTAAGCTTCTTCCTTTCTTTTTTGTTTGCCCTTTCTGCAAAAGGTCGCTTGTTTTTCCCGGAGCGTTTCTCCTTCGCTCCGTTGTCATTGTAGTATATTCCGCGGCGCAAATCCTCACGCGTTTGCAAATAAATTTCCCTTATTTTATGAACACGCATACAGTTTCCACCCATTTTGTCTTTCCTCAGTAGTCTTTCCCACAAGTTTCATTTTTCCCCAAGAATTTATACATATTCACCAAACAGAACCCCATTCCGCCGTTCAAATCGTATAAAATCAAGTCATTGACAAGCGCGAACTGTGACGGTATAATAAAACCAGCACCTCGGTATTACCGGGGAAAAAACAAAATACAGTTTGCTCGATATAAATCAAATGATATGGTTTTGAAGTCTCTACCCGGCCGCCGTAAATGGCCGGACTATCGATGCAGAATACAGGCGGCGGTGCCTTTTGTTCCGCTGTCGTGCTTTGCATTGCGGGAGATCATCAAAATCTCCCGCAATTTTTGTTTTTTAGGAGGAATCGCTCATGCAGCTTTTAGAGGACCACATCCGCCGTGAGGGCAAAGTAGCCCCCGGCAATGTTCTGCGCGTCGATGGCTTTCTCAATCATCAGATCGATGTAGTGCTGCTCACCAAACTGGCGGAGGAATTCCACACCCGCTTTTCCGGGGAAAAGGTGGATAAAATCCTCACCATTGAAGCCTCCGGCATCGCCATCGGCTGCCTTGTCGCGCAGCAGTTCGGCGTTCCGCTGGTCTTTGCCAAAAAATCCCACTCTTCCAATCTGCCCGCTGATGTTTACGCCACTGCGGTGCACTCCTATACCCACGGCAATGTCAATCAGGTCGTGGTATCCCGGGAGTATCTGCACAGCGGTGAGCGTGTCCTCCTCATTGATGACTTTTTAGCGCATGGGGAAGCATTGGCGGGCCTTGTTTCTTTGGTACAGCAGGCGGGCGGCACCGTCGTCGGTGCCGGCATCGTCATCGAAAAGGCCTTCCAGGATGGCGGCGACCGCATTCGACGGCAGGGCATCCGGGTGGAAAGCCTGGCCCGTATCGCTGCGATGAGCGTGGAAGAGGGCGTCACCTTTACCGATTAAGTTTTGTGTTCGACCGCCTATGGGCGGAACAAATAAAAGAAGTCATGAATGACAAAGGAGATCACACATGAAAAAGATTCTGGCATTTCTTCTTGCTGCAATGATGGTTCTGGCCTTCGCCGCCTGCGGCGAGGATAACGGCGGCACCCCCACCCCTACCCCCGATGTAAAGGGTATGTCTGCCGATGTCCTGCCCCGCAACGCTATGACCCCCTCCGTCGAGATCCCCGCTGATTTCAAGATCGGCATGATCTGCCTGCACGATGAGAACTCCACCTACGATAATAACTTCATCCAGGCCCTGCGCCAGGTGCAGAAGGACCTCGGCCTCTCCGATGATCAGGTCGTCATCGTCACCAATATCGGCGAGGACAGCTCCTGCTACGATGCCGCCGTTGACCTGGCCAAGAACAAGGGCTGCAAGGTCATCTTCGCCGATTCCTTCGGCCACGAGTCCTTTATGAAGCAGGCCGCCCAGGAATATCCCGAGGTCCAGTTCTGCCACGCCACCGGCACCTCCGGCAAGATCGCCAACATCGAAAACTTCCACAATGCCTTCGCTTCCATCTATGAGGGCCGCTACCTGGCCGGCATCGCTGCGGGCCTCAAGCTCAATGAGATGATTGCCGCCGGCAAGATCACCGCCGAGCAGGCTGTCATCGGCTATGTCGGCGCCTTCACCTATGCCGAGGTTATCTCCGGCATGACCTCCTTCTACCTGGGCGCCCGCTCTGTCTGCCCCTCCGCCACCATGAAGGTCCGCTACACCGGCTCCTGGTACGATCAGGCCAAGGAGCAGGAGGCCGCTACCGCCCTCATCGAAAAGGATAAGTGCGTTCTCATCAGCCAGCACGCCGATTCCCTCGGCGCTCCCACTGCCTGCGAGTTGGTCGGCGTTCCCAATGTTTCCTACAACGGCAGCACCTATTCCGCCGGCGAGACCACCTTCATCATTTCTTCTGCCATCAACTGGGCTCCTTACTTCCAGTATATCATCGAAACCGTTGTGAAGGGCGAGGCCATTGCCCCCGATTGGTGCGGCACCATCGCCACCAATTCCGTCGTTCTCTCCGGTGTCAATCAGGATGTTGCCGCCGAGGGCACCATCGAAAAGATCAATGAGGCCATCAAGGCGCTGGAAGCCGGCACCCTGCATGTCTTCGATACCGCCAGCTTCACCGTCGATGGCAAGACCCTCACCGAGTACCTGGCCGATGTCGATGGTGACTACACCGGCGAGACCAATGTCATCCACGATGGCTACTTCGATGAGTCCAACGCGGTCGATTTCCGCTCCGCGCCCTACTTCGATATCATCATCGACGGCGTGACCAATCTGAACACCAATTTCGGCGGCTAAGACCGGTTTTGCAGAGCCGCTTGACGGCTGAAACCTGCCATCAAAAAACACAAGCGGGGGCCTTGGCCCCCCTTGTGCTTTGATTTTTCTCCCCGCCCTTTTCCTGGCAAGGGCAGACCTCCCCGGTTTGCCCTTGCCAGAAGAAGGGAACACACCACACCGATGAGGAGGCTTTTTGTGAACGCACTGGAACTGCACAATGTCACCAAGCGCTTTGGTGAAAAGGTCATTGCCAATGATCATGTCAGCCTTACCGTCCGCCGGGGCGAGATTTTGGCCGTGCTGGGCGAAAACGGCAGCGGCAAAACCACCCTGATGAACATGATCGCCGGCATCTACCACCCGGATGAGGGCGAAATTTATGTCAACGGCCAGCCGGTCACCATCTCCTCCCCGCGGGATGCCTTCCGCTGCGGCATCGGTATGGTGCACCAGCACTTCAAGCTGGTCGATGTCTTTACCGCCACCGAAAATATTGTCCTGGGTGTGGAGGATGGCAAGCCCTACCGCCTCAAGGAAGCCACCCGCCGCGTTGAGGAGATCTCCGCCCGCTATGGCTTCGAGATCGACGCCAAAAAGAAGATCTACGCCATGTCTGTTTCCGAAAAGCAGACTGTCGAGATCGTCAAGGTGCTGTATCGCGGCGCGGAGATCCTCATTCTCGATGAGCCCACCGCCGTGCTCACCCCGCAGGAAACCGAAAAGCTCTTCGCCGTGCTGCGCCGCATGCGGGAGGATGGCAAATCCATCGTCATCATCACCCACAAGCTCAATGAGGTGCTCAGCCTTTCGGATCGTGTCACCGTGCTGCACAAGGGCAAAAACGCCGGCACCGTCAATACCGCCGAAACCAACGAGGCCCAGCTCACCGAGATGATGGTCGGCCAAAAGGTCGTTCTCAATATCGAACGCAAAATGCCCGAAAATCCGGAGGATCGTCTGGTGGTCAAGGATGTCAGCTGCCTCAGCCGGGATGGCGTTCAGCTGCTCGACCGGGTCACCTTTACCGCCCGCGCCGGCGAGATCCTGGGCATTGCCGGCATCGCCGGCTCCGGCCAGCGGGAGCTGCTGGAAGCCATTGCGGGCCTGCAGCCCGTCACCGGCGGCGAAATTCTCTACGAAGACCCCAAGAGCGGTGAGACCGAAAACCTGCGGGATAAGACTCCCCTGCAAATTCGCGAGCTGGGCGTCCGCCTTTCCTTTGTGCCGGAGGATCGCCTGGGCATGGGCCTTGTCAGCAATATGGATATCATCGATAACATGATGCTGCGCAGCTACCGCCGCGGCCGCTCCGCCTTCCTCGATCGTCAGCCCCCGCGGGAACTGGCCGAGCGCATCATCGAAGACCTCGGTGTCGTTACCCCCAATGCCACCACCCCTGTCCGCCGCCTTTCCGGCGGTAATGTGCAAAAGGTGCTGGTCGGCCGCGAGATCGCCTCGGCGCCTACCGTGCTTATGGCCGCATACCCCGTCCGCGGCCTGGATATCAATTCTTCCTATCTTATCTATCATCTGCTCAATCAGCAAAAGGAAAAAGGCGTTGCCGTCATCTATGTCGGCGAAGACCTCGATGTGCTGCTGGCCTTGTGCGATCGTGTCATCGTCCTCAGCGGCGGCCGCGTCACCGGCACCGTGGATGGCCGCACCGCCACCAAAGAGGAGATCGGCCTCCTGATGACCAAAGCCGAAAGGGAGGGTGAAAGCCATGTCAAAGCTGAATAAACCGCAGGCCACTGCCCGTCCCGCCCGGGAACCCTTCCTCTATGTCACCCGTCGGGATCAGATCCCGCTGGGCCGGGCCATCCTCATTCGGGTCATTGCCATCCTGCTGGCGCTCATTGTTTGCAGTGTGGTCACCCGTGTCCTCACCGGGGATGACCCCCTCTCCATCTACGCCACCATCCTCCACGGCGCGTTCGGCACCGGCCGTATGCTGGTCACCCTGCATGATATCGCCATTCTGCTGTGCATCTCGCTGGCGGTCACCCCGGCCTTCCGCATGCGCTTCTGGAATACCGGCGCCGAAGGCCAGGTGCTCATCGGCTGCCTTTCCACCGCGGTATGCATGCTGGTGCTGGGCGGCAAGGTGCCCGATGGTCTGCTCATCCTCATCATGGCAGTTTCCGCCATCCTCTCCGGCGTTATCTGGGGCATTATCCCCGCCTTCTTTAAGGCCCACTGGAACACCAATGAGACTCTCTTCACCCTTATGATGAACTATGTCGCCATCCAGCTGGTGGAATACTTCCTCAAGGTGGCGGATAAGACCGGCTCCAATGTCGTCGGTCCCGATCTGCTCACCCACGGCTGGTTCCCGGAAATTTTCGGCGTCAAGTATCTGCTCAATATCCTTATCGTCGCCATCGTCTGCATCGCCATGCACATCTATCTGCGGTACAGCAAGCACGGCTATGAGATCGCCGTTGTGGGCGAAAGCGAAAATACCGCCCATTACATCGGCATCGATGTCAAAAAGGTCATCATCCGCACCATGGCTCTTTCCGGCGCCATCTGCGGCCTGGCCGGTCTGCTGCTGGTCGGCGGCTCCTCCCACTCCATCGATTCCAACCTCGTGGATGGCCGCGGCTTCACCGCCATCATGGTTTCCTGGCTCGCCAAGTTCGATCCCTTCACCATGATCCTTACCACGCTGCTGCTGGTGTTCCTGGCCCGCGGCGCCGATGAAGTTACCTCCAAGTTTGGCCTCAACAGCGATTTTTCCGAGATCCTTACCGGCATCATCTTGTTCTTCATCATCGGCTGTGAGTTCTTCATCAATTACCAGGTCCATTTCAATCATCACAAAAAAGAGAAAACGGTGTCGGCCGTCCAAAGCGGGGAGGGGAACTGATCCATGGAAATCATCATCAGCTTTATCCAGCGCGCCATTCTGCAGGGCACCCCGTTGCTGTTCGGCGCCACCGGCGAGATCCTCACCGAAAAATCCGGCAACCTGAACCTCGGCATCCCCGGCATCATGTATATCGGCGCCATCTCCGGCGTGGTCGGCGGCTTCTTCTATCAGAATAGTGCCGCCCGGGTGCAGCCGGTTCCGGCTATCCTCATTCCGCTGCTGTGCTGCCTGGCGGGCTCGCTGCTCACCTCGCTGCTCTATTGCTTCCTCACCGTCACCCTCAAGGCCAATCAGAATGTCACCGGTCTGGCCATTACCACCTTCGGCGTCGGCGTCGGCAATTTCTTCGGCGGATCCCTCATCAAGATCGTCAAAAGCGATGTGCCTTACCTCGCCCTCGTCAAGATCGCCAAGGCCTATAAAACTACCCTGCCCTTTGCCTCCGGCATGGGCCCCGTCGGTCAGTTGTTCTTCTCCTATGGCTTTTTGGTCTATCTCGCCGTCATTTTGGCGGTAGCGGTCAGCCTGTTCCTTAGCCGCAGCCGCGCCGGCTTGTACCTGCGCGCCGTGGGCGAAAACCCCGCCACTGCCGATGCCGCGGGTATCAATGTTACCCGTTATAAATACCTTGCCACCTGCATCGGCGGCATGATCGCCGGACTTGGCGGCCTGTTCTACATCATGGATTACAGCAATGGTATCTGGTCCAATAACGGCTTCGGCGACCGCGGCTGGCTCGCCATCGCCATCGTCATCTTTGCCACCTGGAAGCCCACCATGGCCATCCTCGGCAGCTATCTGTTTGGCGCGCTGTATATCCTGTTCAATTATCTCAATGTCCCCATGCGCCTGCTGCCCCTCATTCAGATGCTCCCTTACCTCGTCACTATCATTGTGCTGGTGGCGGTCAGTATCCGCAAAAAGCGGGAAAACCAGCCCCCCGCCAGCCTCGGCCTTTCCTACTTCCGCGAAGAGCGCTGAACCAATCCGAAAAAAACTCCCCCGACCAACATCCGGGGGAGTTTCCTATATAAGCTATAAGCTTTTCAAGGGGGGAGAACTGGAGCGGATTCACCCTTCGCGTTTCATCAGGGCACAGACTATCCCTTAGCGCAGGCTTTCGTTCCCCCTGGCACCAAATAAAAAAGACGCCCCAGTGTGTTTCATCACAAACTACCCCCATCGGAGGGAAAGATAGTGTGAAAGAAAACCGTCAGGGTTGTCTTTCGCGTTTCATCAGGGCACAGGCTATCCCTTAGCGCAGGCTTTCGTTCCCCCTGGCACCAAATAAAAAGACGCCCTAGTGTATTTCTTCACAAACTACCCCCATCGGAGGGAAAGATAGTGTGAAAGAAAACCGTCAGGGTTGTCTTTCGCGTTTCATCAGGGCACAGACTAACCCTTTGCACAGGCTTTCTGCTCCCCTTGGCACCAAATAAAAAAGACGCCACATGGCGTCTTTTTTATTTGGTGCGGGAGATGGGACTTGAACCCACACACCGTCGGTACTGGCTCCTAAGACCAGCGCGTCTGCCATTCCGCCACTCCCGCAGGGAACAACCCCTATCTTACCACGAAAAGGGCCCCGCTGTCAAATCCCCGGCGACGAAGGAGGTTTGGCGCTGGCTTTGCGGCGGTTCGACAGGCATCAGCCCGCCTGCGCTTCGCTCCAACGGGCATCAGCCTGCCTTCACCTGCCGCTTTGCCATCCTCCCGACCTCCCCCGCCGCCTCGGGGGATCACCCGGTAAAAACCGTCACTTCACTTATTTTTTGGAATCCCAGCCCGGCGTAAAAGCTCTCCCGATGGGCCTCGCAGGCCACCAGGGGGATACGCCCCCTCTCCCGCAGCCACCCGGCGCAGCGGTAAACCGCCGCCCGGCCCAGCCCCTGCCCCTCGTAGTCGGGCAGCGTCGCCACATAGCTGATCTGCCCGTACCGGGTGCCGCAGTCGGTCACCGCCGCTGCGGAAACGGCTTTTCCGTCCCGCTCCAGCGTCACGGTGTACCCCACCCGGCGCCGTTCCGCCAGATGCAGATTCACCACCGCCGTCTCGTACTGGGCAGGGGTCAGCTCCACCACCGCCAGGTTGCAGTCGGCCACGGCAGTCGCCGTTTGCGGGCAGTACGCCGCCTCCGGCAGATGTCCCTCCGGCAGGCTCACCGCATCGGGCAGCGCCATCACCGCCAGGGAAAGCTCCGGCTCGCCGTTTTCCTGCCGCCACAGCGGCGAAAGGGCAGGGCACAGCATCACCCAGCCCTCGTTGCGCCACCGCAAAAAGTCCACTATTACCGGCGCAGCCTCCGGGGTAAAGGCGCTTGCCCACAGGGAATGTCCCTTTTGCAGGATGACCCCCTGCGGGGTGCGGTCCCGCAGCCCCCCGTAAACGCCCCAGAATTCATACACCAGCCCCATGCCGCAGCACCGCGCCGCCGATTCGATCATCGTAGCGAGCAGCGGCTCTCCGGGCAGATCCCGCAGCCTGCGGTCATCGTAGGCCAGCCGCCGTATCATCATAGCGCCAGCGCCCCGGGCAGCAGACGCAGCAGCTCCAGCGTATTCTCAATGTCCTTTTCATCGGCCACGCAGGCGGGGGAATGCAGGTACCGGCTGGGAATGGAGATCGCCAGCACCTCGCTGCCGCCCGCGGCGGTCATCAGGCTGCGGCTCTCATTGCCGCCGCACACCGCTTCCTTGGTCTGGTTGGGGATGCCGTTTTCATCGGCCAGCGCCCGCACCCTTTTATACAGGTCGTAGGTGTATATGGTGCCCCGGTCCATAAAGGATACCACCGGCCCATTGCCCAGACGGCACACCTTTTTCTCCTCCGGCACCCCGGCCAGGTCGCCCGCCGTGGTGGTCTCCACCGCTATCGCGATGTCGGGCCGCAGGGTGTAGGCAGCGGTCTTGCCGCCAAAGCAGCCCACCTCCTCCTGCACCGTAAAGGAAAAGCAGCAGTCGCAGGGCAGCTCCTCCCGGATCATCGCCAGCAGCATGGCGCAGCCGGCCCGGTCATCCAGCGCGCGGCCGGCCACACGGCCTTCGCCGTAGTGCACCACCGGCCCGGTAAAGGTCACCATATCCCCCAGGGAAACCAGCTTTTCGGCCTCGGCCTTGTCCTTGGCGCCGATGTCGATCTTCATATTGCTGATCTTGCCGGGGTCACTGCGCTCTTTATCATCGCACAGGTGCACCGGCTTGCAGCCCACCATCCCGGGGATGGCATCATCACCCACCAGCACCATGCGGCCGCCGGTCACCTCCGGCTGTACGCCGCCTACCGGCGCAAAGGAAAGGAAGCCCTTTTCATCAATGTTGGTGATAATAAAGCCCACTTCGTCCATATGGGCGGAAAGCTGCAATACCTTTTTGGCCGGTTTTTTGCCCTTTTTGCGCACCAGCAGGTTGCCCAGCGGGTCTACCTCGTACTCCGCGTGGCCTTTTATCTGTTCAATAAGATACTCCCGGACGGCAGCTTCCCGGCCGCTGGGGCCGCGCAGGGCGCATAGGGTCTCAATATCCTTCCACAGCTGTTCGTATTTCATGTTAAAAGCCCTCCTTTGCCGCCAGCGCCATCAGCCGGGCGGTATTCGCCGCGTCCTCAGGGTCAATGGTCTCGGCCACGGTATGCATGCTCCGCAGCGGGATGGAAAGCAGCGCCATTTTAATGCCCCGTCCGGCGGTGGCCAGCTCGTCAGCGTCGGTGCCGGTGCGGCCGCCCATCGGCTCGTGCTGCAGCGGGATGTTATTTTCCTCGGCCAGCTTTTTCAGCTTCAGGGTAAAGTCCCGGTTTAGGGTGGGGGCGTAGCCCAGCATGGTGCCGCCGCCCAGGGGGCTGGTTTTCTCCGGCGTGCAGCCAAAGCCATCCCCAAAGCTCACATCCACCGCGATGGCATAGTCCGGCTGGCTGGTAAAGCCGCCGGTCTCGGCGCCCTGGCCGCCCACCTCCTCCATACTGGAGAGCAGCACCGTCACCCTGCAGTCCGGCTTTTCGGCCGCTATTTCCTCGGCCGCCGCTATCACCGCCGCGCAGCCGATGCGGTCATCCAAGGCGGGCCCCGCCAGCCGCTTATTCAGCAGCTCTACGGGCTTCGCCGCAAAGGTCACAATATCGCCGGGCGCAAAAAGCTTCGCCGCCGTTTCGGCGGTAAACCCGGTATCGATCAGCAGATTCTCGATCTTGATGGAATGGTCGCTGCCATCCCCCGCCAGGTGGGGCGGCACCGAGGTGATAATGCCGGGGTAATCGCCCGCCGCCGCGTGGATGACCACAGGGGTGGCAGGCAGCCAGCGGGCGTCTATCCCGCCAATTTTGCTAAAGCGCAAAAAGCCTTCCTCCACCCGCGTCACAATAAACCCGATCTGGTCAAGATGGGCCTCCAGCAGCAGGTGGGGCGCGCCCTCCTTGCCCTCATTGACGCAGCACAGCAGGCTGCCCAGCGGGGTACGCTTTACCTCTCCCATCGGGGAGAGCAGCTCCTTGGCGGCGGCATAGGCGGCGCATTCCCGGCCGCTGGGGCCGGGGGCTTCGCACAGCTTTCTCGCAGCTGCCGCTATTCTTTCGGTCGTGATACTCATGGTGTTCCTCCTTTTTTACGCCCCACTCATACCCTGTACGGGGCATGAGCAAAGCTCCTGCTTACTCATCTGTTAAAAATCAGAGTCCCCTCCTGGGGCAGTTACAGCAAACCGCAAACAGCGAGCCGCAAAAACGGCAAACCGAGTTTCTGCCCGCGTAAGCGCCTAAAATCTGTGCCCCGCCCTGGGATAACCCCGGCAGGCCCCGGGAAGCGCTTTTTCGGGTCCCCGCAAAATCCGGGCACCGGCCCGCCGGGCGCTCCGGCTGCACCGGAGCCGACAGCGGCACAGCCGCCGTCGAAACCGTCCTGTGGACGGTTTGCCCTGCGGGCCTCTCGGCGCTCTTTGCAAAATTTCTTTCCGCCTTTTGGCCTCACTTCAGCCCATTCACCAGCGCCTTGTAGCACTGCCCCCGCACCTCAAAGTTCGGGTAGCAGTCAAAGCTGGCGGAAGCCGGCGAAAGCGAAACAATGTCTCCGGCTTTGGCAAGCTCATGGGCCATCGCCACCGCCTCCTCCAGCGTGGCCGCCCGCCGCAGCACCAGGCCGCTTTCGGCATAGCCGGGATGAGAGGTCACAGCCTTTTCTATCTTATCCGCCGTCGCCCCGGTCAGGATCAGCGCCTTGACATGCTCCAGCACCGGCCCGGCCAGCGGGGTGTAATCCAGGTGCTTATCGTATCCCCCGGCGATAATGATGAGCTTTTGGTCAAAGCTCTCCAGTCCAGCTATGGTGCGGGTGGGGCTGGTGGCAATGGAATCGTTGTACCAGCGCACCCCGTCCAGCTCCCGCACAAACTCAATGCGGTGCTCCACCCCGGGGAAGGTGTTCGCCACATGGCGGATCACCTCCGGGGGAACCAGTCCCCACACCGCCGCGATGGCCGTCAGCATATTTTCCACATTGTGCAGCCCCGGTATTTTTATCTCGCTCATCGGGAAGAGGGTGGTATCCCCTTTGCCGTCGGTGTAGTGCAGGGTGCCGGCTTCATCCAGCCATGCGCCCCGTTTTACCGGGTGCCGCCGGCTGAACCACCGGCAGTCGCCCCGTACCTCCGCCGCAAAGCCGGCAGTCGTGGGGCAGTCCGCGTTCAGCACCGTAGCGGTAAAGGCCCCCTGGTGCAGGAAAATGTTTTTCTTGGCGGCGATGTACTCCTCCATCGTCCCGTGCACATCCAGATGGTTCGGGGTCACATTGGTCACCACCGCTATTTCCGGGCTCTGCCGCATCGAAAGCAACTGGAACGAGGAAAGCTCTACCACCGCCATGTCGTCCGGCTTTACCGTTTCCAGCTCCGGGAACAGCGCCCGCCCGATGTTGCCGCCTAAATGCACCGTTTTGCCGCTCTGCCGCAGCATCTCAGCGATCAGACTGGTGGTCGTCGTTTTACCGTCGCTGCCCGTCACCCCTATGATGGGGCAGGGGCAGCACTGCACAAAGAGCTCCAGCTCGCTGGTGACGGCAGCGCCCGCTTGCATCAGCTCGCGCAGCCGCGGGTGGTTAAAATACATGCCCGGCGTGCGGAAGATCACATCTCCCCGCAGCTTTTGCAGGTAGTCCGCCCCGGTGATGAACTTCACCCCCATGGCGGCCAGCTCCGCGGCCGCTTCCCCCAGCTCCTCCGGGCTTTTTTTATCGTAGATGGTCACCTTCATGCCCTTTTGGGCCAGCAGCTTTGCCACCGGCCGGTGGCTTACCCCCAGCCCGATGAGTGCGATCTCTTTTCCCTGCAGCTCCGCAAATACGGTCACCGCCGTCAGTTTCTGCATGGTCTCCCTCCTCGGCAAATTTCTGCCCCTATTATATCCCACATTTTCGGGTTCTGCAATCGGTTTTGGGCGGCAGCACCGCCCCGGTTGGCCCCATTTCCCCCGGAAGGTCCTCCGGGGGGCCGGGCCGCACGGCCGGCCGCCCCTTGGCTCCCCTCGGGCCGACCCTCCGTTTTACTGCGGGCAGCCCTCGGCCGCCGCGGGGCGGCCGGTCTCAAGCACCGTCAGCACCTCCCGGATACCCGCCATCGGCTCCTGCCCCTTTTGCAGCTTCACCGTCAGGTAGGGCTTTGCCCCGGCGTTCATCAGCACCCGGCCCGGCAGGGCCTTTGTCAGCGCCAGCAGGCCGCCGCGGTCTATCCGGTCACTGTAGAACAGCAGGCTGCCCACCCGCTGGTCTATCTCCCGGATGCCCAGTGCCGCCGCCCGGCTGCGGATCAGCGCCACATCCAGCAGCCCCGCCACCGAACGGGGCGGCTCGCCAAAGCGGTCGCAAAGCTCGTCCATGGTGTCGCTCCAGTCATCCTCGGTGCGGATGGCCGCGATCTTCTTGTAAATATCAATGCGCTGCGCCAGCGACGGGATATATTTTTCCGGAATGTGCGCCTCGATCTGAATATCCACCAGGCACTCCAGGTTCTCTACGGGTTTTTCGCCCTTCTGCTCTCTTATGGCGTCCCCTAAAAGCCGCAGGTAGAGGTCGTAGCCCACCGCCTCCATCTGCCCATGCTGGGCGCTGCCCAGAATGTTGCCGGCGCCGCGAATTTCCAAGTCCCGCATGGCGATTCGGAAGCCGCTGCCGAAGCTGGTAAATTCCCGTATTGCCTCCAGCCGCTTCTCGCTGATCTCGGAGAGCGCCTTGCCCCGGCGGAAGGTGAAGTAGGCATAGGCCCGGCGGCCGCTGCGCCCCACCCGGCCCCGCAGCTGATACAGCTGCGAAAGCCCCATCCGGTCGGCGTCCTCGATGATGAGGGTGTTGCAGTTGGGCACATCCACCCCGGCTTCGATGATGGTGGTGCACACCAGAATATCAATTTCCCGCTCCAGCAGCCGCTGCCAGATCTCAGAAAGATCCTCCTCGCTCATTTTGCCGTGGGCTGTAACGATGCGTGCCTCCGGCAGCTCCTCCCGCAGGTGGGCGGCCGTCACCTCTATGTTATCGATGCGGTTGTGCAGGTAAAATACCTGCCCGCCCCGCCGCAGCTCCTTTCGTATCGCCTCGGTGATGATATGGTCGTCATATTCCAGCACATAGGTCTGCACCGGGTGGCGGTCCTGCGGCGCCTCGTTGATGACCGACATATCCCGGATGCCGCTCATTGCCATGTTCAGCGTCCGGGGGATGGGCGTGGCGGAAAGGGTCAGGATATCCACGCTGCCCTTCAGCTGCTTGAATTTCTCCTTCTGCTTCACGCCAAAGCGCTGCTCCTCATCGATGACGCAGAGGCCGAGATCCCTAAAGCGCACATCCTCCTGCACCAGGCGGTGGGTCCCCACCACCACATCGATCTTGCCATCCGCCAGCTTTTGCAGAATTTCCTTTTGCTGCTTTGGCGTGCGGAAGCGGGAAAGCAGCTCCACTGTAATGGGGTAGCCCTCCAGCCGCCGCAGGAAGGTCTGGTAGTGCTGCCAGGCCAGAATGGTGGTGGGCACCAGTACGGCGCACTGCTTGCCATCCAGCACGCACTTAAAGACCGCCCGCAGGGCGACCTCCGTTTTGCCAAAGCCCACATCGCCGCACAGCAGCCGGTCCATGGGGGCGGGCTGCTCCATATCGTGCTTGATCTCCTCGATGCAGCGCAGCTGATCGTCGGTTTCCTCGTATTCAAAGCGCTGCTCAAACTCGGTCTGCCAGTCGCTGTCCGGGCTAAAGGCAAAGCCCTTTACAGTGCTGCGCTTGGCATACAGCTGGATGAGCTCCGCCGCCATATCCTCCACCGATTTTTTGACCCGCTGCCGGGTGCGGTTCCATTCATTGCCGCCCAGCCGGTTCAGCTTAACGGTCTGCTCATCCTTGCCGCCCACATATTTGGTCACCAGGTCCAGCTGGGTGACGGGGACATACAGCATATCGGTGCCGGCATACCGGATCTTGATGTAATCCTTGGTGACGCCGCCGATCTCCTGCTTGACGATCCCCTCAAAAATGCCGATGCCGTGCGCCACATGGACCACGGCCATGCCGGGAGTCAGGTCGGTCAGCTCCCGCAGCACCTCGCCCTGCTGGCGGCGGGCCTTGCGGCGGCTTTTAGCGGCGGTGGTGCTGCCGCCCTTGGCTGTGGTAATGACAGCCCAGCGCAGCTCGGGGTATTCAAAGCCGGAGGAAAGCCCGCCCGGCAGCACAAATATTCTACCCTGTGTAATATTTTTGGCGGATTTTACAAATCTGGCGGCAAATCCGCGGCGGTTCAGGTCCTCGGTCAGCGCCAGGGCGCCGCGTTCGGTACCGGCCAGCAGCCATATGGTCCAGTCCCGCTGCCGGTAGCTTTCCAGGTCCTCACACAGGGGGTCCAGCGCCCCGCCCCAAACCGAAAGCGCATTGGCCGCAACATGGTACAGCCCCGCCAGCGGCAGGCCGGGGTAGCTGCGGGAAAAGCTATCCAGAATGACGGTGGGGAGGACGGGCAGCTCCTCCGCCAGCACCCCCGCCTCCGGGAACAGAAAAGCGCAGCCCGGGGCCAGAGTTCCCTCCTCCAGCAGGGCGGTCACATCCTGCTTTTGCTGCCAGCAGGTGTGGTTCAGGCTCTCCTTCAGGTTCACCCCTTCGGAAAGCAGCAGCAGCCGCTCCCCCCGGTAGGAGAGCAGATTGCTGCCCGCCGGGCACAGCAGCCCGGCATAGCGGTCGGCAGCGGGCAGTGCAACGCCCCCCTCCAGCAGCTCCATATCCTGCCGGAGGGTTTCTTCACACAGCGCCCGCTGCTTCGGGCTCAACCGGGAAAGCTTTTCTTTCAGCTGGGCGGCCAGCTCGGCGGGGTGGTACAGCAGCTCCCGCACGGGGGTGATTTCCACCAGCTTCATGCTGTCCTCCCGGCGCTGGCTTTCCAGCGAAAAAGCGGCGATGGAATCCACCTCGTCCCCCCAGTATTCCAGCCGGATGGGCCAGCTGTACTGCGGCGGGTAAAAATCCACAATGCCGCCCCGGGCCGCGAACTGCCCGATGCCCTCTACCTGCTCGGCCCGCTGGTAGCCCGCCTGCACCAAAAATTCCAGCAGCTTTTGGGGTGGGTATTCCTGCCCCACCCGCAGGCTCAGCGTGGCGGCCGAAAGCTGCTCCGGCAGCAGGGTGGGCTGCAGGGCAGCGGTCACCGTCCCCACCACGATGAGGGAAGGGTCCCTTTGCAGCCGCCGCAGAACGCCCAGCCGCAGCTGCTCATATTCCCGGCTGACGCTTTCCACGCTGTGGTAGGTGAATTCCCGTTCGGGGTACAGCAGCGCCCGTTCCTCGCCGTAAAAGCGGTTGATATCCTCCATCAGGCGGGTGGCGGCAGCCTCCTCATCGGTGAGGAGGACGGCGCCCCGGCCCAGCACCCGGCACAGGGCGGCGGCGAAGTGGGCCTTATGGACGGCGGCGAGGCCATCCAGCAGCAGGGGGCTTTTGCCCGCGCGCAGCGCCTGGCAGGCGGAAGAGAAAGCGGCTAAATTTTGGAGCTTCTGAAGCATGTGGTACCTCCTGATTGGGGTGGGAAAAGGCCTTTCACTAATACGGCAAAATGGAGCCTTTTTTGCATGTGAAAGGTTAATAATTCACTTTTATTTACGGAAGATTTACAAAATGGGGAAATACTGGGCGAAGATCGCATAAATAGTGGATTTTATTGGGGGAGTGAGACTGGGATTTATTGTGTGAATTTGTGGTCGCCTGGCGGCGTCGCGGAGTCACCGCAGGGTGACGACCTGTACGCCTCGCCGGCGGGGCATTCCTTTTGTGCGTACGCGTCGTCGCGGGCTTTGCTCCATGTCGGGTCGCTATCCCTATGGGATAGGCAACCCTCCAACGCTCCGCCGCTCCTCCTTTCCCCGGCGGGCCTTGCGACCCGCCGGGGGCCCCATACCAAAACACGCTTGGGGCTGCGCCCCAAGACCCCCCTTACGCTTAAGCTGCGGCTAGATACGCTCTCAAGGTGCCTGCGGCGCATTTTATTTGGAAATTGTGGATGGTGAGGGGTCGCGGGGGTTGGGGCGCGGGCCGCCGATTGGCCGAGGGAGCAGTTTTGCAGACTATAAAGTATTTGCTTAACTGTCACCTTAGTTCCCCTCCTCAGAGGAGGGGACAGGGGTGGTGGTTCGCCCTTCCGCGCTCCAGCGCGGGGCGATAAAAATGCGTCGCAGACACCTTATAAGCACCGTTTAGCCCACGCTCCGGGAGGTCATAGACCTTCCGGGCGGGCGTTCCGGTGCGTGGGGTTTTTAGGGCGCAGCCCTAAATCGCTTTTGGGCACTTTTGGCGATTCAAAAGTGCCACCCCGGCGGTAGCCGTACAATTTATGCCTTTGCAAAAGGCTCCACGGCGCCGACAGGCGAGATGAAACTTGGTATAAAAGGGGTCGCGGCGGTTGGGGGGCGGGACTATGTTTTTCCGAGGAAGATCTCCCGCCGAAGGCGGACCAACGAACATTGCCGCCGAAGACCGGTTACCCGGTGCTGCGGCGGTGGGAACAGAGTGTGATTAGCTGGCGGTGGGTCCTTAATTAAAGCGGCTCATGGCTTCCTCCGGCTTGCCCTGCATGATGAGGGTGCAGGCTTCGGCGGTATTTTGCAGCAGGGGATACAGGGCTTTGCCCTCCGCTTCGGTAAACTGTCCCAGCACCCAATCGGCCAGGTCATATTCCGGGTTCGGTTTGGCCCCCACGCCAAATTTAATGCGGGGGAAATTATCGCTGCCCAGCTTGAGGATGATATCCTTGAGGCCATTGTGGCCGCCGGCGGAGCCTTTGGTGCGGATGCGCATTTTGCCCACCGGCAGGCTGATATCGTCCGAAAGGACAATAAGCCGCTCCGGGGGGAGCTTATAGAACCGCATGGCTTCCTGTACGGCCTGCCCGGAAAGATTCATGTAGGTGGCGGGCTTCATCAGCAGGATATGCCGGCCATCCAGCATGGCCTCACCGGTCATGGCATGGAAGCGGGAGCGCTCCACGGCGGCGCCGCAGTCCTTGGCCAGAACATCCAGCGCGCAGAAGCCGATATTATGCCGGGTATTGCCGTATTTGCTGCCGGGGTTGCCCAGCCCGCAGACGATAAATTCCACCGGACCATGGACCGGGATTGATGCTGCGGCCGGCTGTTTTTTCTTAAAAAATCCCATATAGCCTCCTTGGGAGAGAAACGGCAGGAGAGAACGGTTCTCTCCTGCCAAAGCATACCATAAAAATTCGGGGGAAATCAAGTGAAAAGCGGGGAGACGGGCTTGTCCTCATAGATGCGGCTGATGGCCTCGGCAAAGACGGGGGCGACAGAGAGCATCTTGATGCGGGCGGCTTCGGAGCCTTCCTTGGCGGGGATGGTATCCAGGAACACTGTTTCGGTAATGACGCTATCGGTGAGGCGCTGGAGGGCCGGGCCGGAAAGAACGCCGTGGGTAGCGCAGGCATAAACCTCCTTGGCGCCGCCCAGCTTGATGAGGGCTTCGGCGCCGTGGCAGAGGGTACCGGCGGTATCCACCATATCATCCACCAGCACTACGGTCTTGCCGTGAACATCACCGATGATATTCATGACCTCGCTGACATTGGCGCGGGGACGGCGCTTATCAATGATGGCCAGGGGGCAATCCAGCCGCTCGGCAAACTTACGCGCACGGGTGACGGAGCCCAGATCGGGGGAAACGACGGCGATCTCCTCGCGGGGGAGGTTCTTGAACTTTTCGACAAAATAGGGGGCCAGAATGGGGGTACCCATCAGGTGATCCACCGGGATATTGAAGAAGCCCTGAATCTGTGCCACATGGAGGTCCATGCTGAGGACACGGTCGGCACCGGCGACAGAGATGAGATCGGCCACCAGCTTGGCGGAGATCGGATCGCGGGCCTTGGCCTTTCTATCCTGGCGGGCGTAGCCGTAGTAGGGAACGACGGCGGTGATGCGGCCGGCGGAAGCGCGCTTGAGGGCATCGATCATGATGAGCAGCTCCATCAAATTATTATTGACGGGGCCGCAGGTGGACTGGATAATGAACACATCGGAGCCGCGGACCGATTCCTCGATGGAGATGGAGACTTCGCCATCGGCAAACGCGCCGACGGTGCAGCGGCCCAGCGGCAGGCCCATGGCGGCGGCGATGTCTCCCGCCAGCTTTTTGTTGGAATTGCAGGCGAAGATCTTGATGTCTTTTCCGTGGATACTTTTCATGGTTTTTCTACTCCCTACTGATGATATTGAATTTTATATGGTCAACACCGGGTGGTGTGTGTTCCCGTGGGGAAGAGAGGCTTTTCCGGGAAGAAAAGCGAGCAAAAGATTTATTTAGGGCAAATTTGTGGGCGCCTGGCGGCGGGGCGGAGCCTTTTGCAACGGCATAGTTTGTACCGCTTGCCGCGGGGCTGCTTTTTTCGGATGAAAGTGTGTAAAAGAATTTTTGGATCAAGATGGTGGTCGCCTAACGGCGTCGCGGAGTCACCGGAGGGTGACAGCCTGTACGCCTACCCGGCGAGGGAAAGTTTGTGGTCGCCTAACGGCGTCGCGAAGATTATGCAGGGTGCAAAGCCGGTACGGCTCGCCGCCGAGGCTGCTTTTCTCGGATGAAAGTGTGTAAAAGAATTTTTGGATCAAGATGGTGGTCGCCTTCGGCGGGGCGAAGTTTTATAAAAGGTATTCATTAGCACGCCTACCCGGCGGGGGGTTACTTTTCTATGAAGAAAAGTAACCAAAAGTCATTCAGGGCTCCGCCCTAAAGACCCGTAACGCGTCGGTACGCCCCGTATAATCGGGGCCCCCGCAAGGTCGCAAGACCTTGTGGGGAAAGGAGGATGCACCGCAGCGGGGAGGGCTGCCCGGAGCAAAGCGCAGGGTCAGCCCGATTTAAGCGAAGGTTGCGTCCGACGCGACGACGCTTATAAGGTGTTTGTTTTAATTCGGTCCCTGCAGAATCCAAAATAAAATGCGCCGCAGGCACCTTGAGAGCGTATCTGCGGCGCCGTACGGACGATGTTTACATCGTTCGTATCCAGCCGCAGCTTGAGCGTTAGGGGGTCTTGGGGCACAGCCCCAAGCGTATTTTGGTTCCTTTTGTACGCACAAAAGGAACGCCCCGGCGGCGAGCCGCACAGGCTTTGCACCCTGCAAAATCAACGCGACGCCGCTAGGCGAGATGAGACTATCGCCATAGTTTGCGCCGTCAACCCCTCAGTCAGCCTTACGGCTGCCAGCTCCCCTTACACAGGGGAGCCTTTGGGGTGATACGGTGCCACGCCCTTTACACAAGGGAGGCTAAGGGTTGGCGCGCTGCCGATTTGTTACCCCTTACACAGGGGGGCAATGGGGTGCGGGAGATTATTTTTTCTCCCGGCGGAAGCGGCGGGCCAGACCAGGCTTGACGGTCTGCTCGGCGCGGGCGATGAGCATGGCGTCCTCGGGGACATCCCGGGTGACGGTGGCCCCGGCGGCGGTGTAGGCGCCGGCCCCGATGGTGACGGGGGCGACGAGATTGGTATTGCAGCCGAGGAAAGCGCCATCGCCGATGGTGGTGCGGAACTTTTCCTTGCCGTTAAAATTGGCGATGGCCACGCCGCAGCCGAAATTCACCCCGCTGCCGCAGTCGGTATCGCCGACATAGGTGAGGTGGGCAATGGCGGTCTTTTGGCCAATATGGGAGTTTTTGACCTCCACGAAGTCGCCGATTTTGCACCCCGCGGCGATGTGGCAGCCGGGGCGGACCTGAGAAAACGGCCCGATGGAGACATTCTCCTCCAGGGTGGATTCGGTGATGTAGGTATTCTTAACGGCGCAGTTTTCGCCGATGACGGCATCGGTGAGGACACTGCCGGGGCCGATGACCGAGCCGGCGGCGATGGTGGTATTGCCCCGCAGGATGCAGCCCGGCAGGATGGTGGCGCCGGGGGCGACGCGGACGGTTTCCTCGATGAGGATGCCATCCCACAGAGGGATGGAAACGCCGGAGGCTTCCAGCGCGGTGAGCAGCGCCTCGCGGGCGGGGTCGATTTTGGGCATGGGGATTCTCCTTTTCTGATAAATTAGGAGGGGGAGGGGGCACCGCAAGGCGGCAAGGGCTATGACCCGCCAAGGGCGGCGGCGGGCCGCAGGCCGCACGGGGACATTATCTATTTAATATTATGGGCTGTTTGGCGGGCTTTTGCAAGGGGAGAAGCGGCTAAAGAGGGAGAAAAAATGCCGCCGCCGGGCGGGAAAATTAGGCGTTATCCACAGAGGAAAGGAGAGCTTTGGCCTGGGAAGGGGAGAATAAGGCATTTTTGCAGCAACTTATAGGAGAAATCCTATGAAAACAGACCGAAAATCTATCAAAAAAACTGTGGCATTCGCATGAAAGCGTGTTATAATAATAACAATGGTGCCAATGCGCCAATGTGCCGGACAGGCATTTCCCCCGTAGCCTGACCGGAGAATTTAATTTATCTAAGGAGGACAACGCTAAAATGTTTGGGAAGAAACACGCTGCGGAAAGCGGCAAGAAAAAGTACCTCTATATGTTTGAAGAGGGCAACAAGGACATGCGTGAGCTGCTGGGCGGCAAGGGCGCCAACCTGGCCGAGATGACCAATGCCGGCATGCCCGTGCCCCCCGGATTTACCATTACCACCGAGGCCTGCACCCAGTACTACACCGATGGCCGCCAGATCAATGAGGATATCATGGCTGACATCTTTGTATACCTGGAGAAGCTGGAAAAGAAGGTTGGCAAGAAGTTTGGCGATGTGGAGAGCCCCCTGCTGGTCTCCGTGCGTTCCGGCGCCCGCGCTTCCATGCCCGGCATGATGGATACCATCCTGAATCTGGGCCTGAACGACGAATCCGTACAGGGCCTGGCCAAGCAGACCAACAACCCCCGCTTTGCTTACGACAGCTATCGCCGTTTCATCCAGATGTTCTCCGATGTAGTGATGGAGCTTTCCAAGAAGCGCTTCGAGGAGATCATTGACGAGCTGAAGGAAAAGAAGGGCGTAAAGAACGATGTGGACCTGGACACCGAGGACATGAAGGAGCTGGTGGTCCGCTTTAAGGAGTTCTACAAGAAGGAAAAGGGCGAGGATTTCCCCCAGGATCCCAAGGTACAGCTTATCGAGGCTGTCAAGGCCGTATTCCGCAGCTGGGATAACCCCCGCGCCAATGTTTATCGCCGCATGAACGAGATCCCCTACGACTGGGGCACCGCCGTCAATGTTCAGTCCATGGCATTCGGCAACAGCGGCAACACCAGCGGCACCGGCGTAGCCTTTACCCGTAACCCCGCCACCGGTGAGAAGGCGCTGTTCGGCGAGTACCTCATCAACGCCCAGGGCGAGGATGTAGTAGCCGGTATCCGTACTCCTTCCCCCATCAGCAAGCTGGCGGAGGAGATGCCTGAGGTTTATAAGCAGTTTGTGGACATTGCCTCCCGTTTGGAGAAGCATTACCGCGATATGCAGGATATGGAGTTCACCATTGAGAACGGCAAGCTGTATATGCTGCAGACCCGTAACGGCAAGCGCACCGCTGCCGCCGCCCTGAAGATCGCCGTTGACCTGGTGGACGAGGGCATGATCACCGAGAAAGAGGCAGTGCTGCGCGTAGAGCCCAAGCAGCTGGACAGCCTGCTGCATCCCCAGTTTGACGCTGAGGCGCTGAAGAAGGCCGAGGTCATCGGCAAGGGCCTGGCGGCTTCCCCCGGCGCTGCCTGCGGCCAGGTGGTATTCACCGCTGAGGATGCCAAGAACGCCGTAGAGAGCGGCAAGATGAAGAAGGTCATCCTGGTCCGTCTGGAGACCTCCCCCGAGGATATCGAGGGCATGGTGGTTTCTCAGGGCATCCTGACCGTGCGCGGCGGTATGACCAGCCACGCCGCCGTAGTAGCCCGCGGCATGGGCACCTGCTGTGTTTCCGGCTGCGGCGATATCAATGTAGACTATGACAAGAAGCAGTTCACCCTGGGTGGCAAGACCTACCGCGAGGGCGACTGGATCTCTCTGGACGGCTCCACCGGCTGCATTTACGGCGAGGCCATCCCCACCACCGATGCGACCATTTCCGGCGATTTCGGCCGCTTTATGGGCTGGGCTGACAGCGTTCGCCGTCTGAAGGTCTTTACCAACGCCGATAACCCCCGCGATGCCAAGCATGCCGTTGACTTCGGAGCTGAGGGCATTGGCCTGTGCCGTACCGAGCACATGTTCTTTGAGGGCGACCGCATCAAGGCGGTCCGCGAGATGATCGTGGCCCGCACCGTAGAGGCGCGCCGCGCCGCTCTGGCCAAGATCGAGCCCTATCAGGAGGGCGACTTTGAGGCCATGTACATGGTAATGGGCGAGCGCCCCATGACCATCCGTTACCTGGATCCCCCTCTGCATGAGTTCCTGCCCACCAAGGAAGAGGACATTGTGGAGATCGCGGGCGAGCTGAACATGAGCGTGGACGAGCTGAAGGCCGTTATCGCTTCCCTGCACGAGTTCAACCCGATGATGGGCCACCGCGGCTGCCGTCTGGCGGTTTCCTTCCCTGAGATCGCCGAGATGCAGACCACCGCTGTGATCAAGGCTGCCATCTCCGCCTCCAAGAAGCTGGGCACCATGATCACTCCTCACATCATGATCCCGCTGGTAGGCGAGGTGAAAGAGCTGAAGTTCGTTAAGGATATCGTAGTAGAGACTGCCGATAAGCTGATTGCCGAGGCAGGCGTGGACATGAAGTACGAAGTAGGCACCATGATCGAGATTCCCCGCGCGGCCCTGACCGCCGACGAGATCGCGACCGAGGCGGACTTCTTCTCCTTCGGCACCAACGACCTGACCCAGATGACCTTCGGCTTCAGCCGCGACGACGCGGGTAAGTTCCTCAATTATTACTACGAGAACAAGATCTACGAGAGCGATCCCTTTGCCCATCTGGACCAGAAGGGCGTTGGCAAGCTCATCGAGATGAGCGTGAAGCTGGGCCGCCAGACCCGTCCCAACCTGGGCCTGGGCATCTGCGGCGAGCACGGCGGCGACCCCACCAGCGTGGAGTTCTGCGACCGTGTAGGCCTGGACTATGTTTCCTGCTCTCCCTTCCGTGTACCGATCGCCCGTCTGGCTGCCGCACAGGCTGCCATCAAGGCCGGGAAATAAGCCGCAACAGAAAAACGACTGCCCCCATCCGGGAGACCGGGTGGGGGTGGTTTTTTGCTTTGCGCTGCGCGGGAGAATTTGCTATAATGAAGAAGCAAGATACACAAGAACAGGAGAAACGGGGAGGAGCGGCCCATGGCAGAGCAGATAATGACCAAAAAGAAGGGACTGAAGAAAGGCTGGAGAATCGTGCTGGGGATTCTGGCGGGGTTGATCCTCCTTTACGCGGCGCTGGGGGTACTGCCCCGGCGGGAGAACTATGCCCTGGCGAACCCGATGATGAAGGAGGGCGCGCTGCCGCTGCTGATCGCCCACGGCGGCGGGAATAAGGAGTTCCCGGATAATACACTGGAGGCTTTCTATAATGCATACAGCGTGGATAAAAATGCAATGATGGAGACCGATGTTTCCATTACCAGGGACGGGGTGGTCATCCTTTCTCACGATACGACGCTGGACCGCAAGACCAATGTGACCGGGCGGATCATCGACTGGAATTACAGCGACCTGATGGCGCAGAAGGTGGACTTTGGCTACACCAACCCCACCGAGGAGATGCAGCTGAGCGGGGAGCGGGTACGCTTTACCGATAGGGACGGGCGGCAAAAGACTCCGGCTGATGTGGAGTACCCTGATGGGGTGACGCCGAGGGACGAGGAGGTCTTCTTGGTGACGACGCTGGAGGAGCTGCTGGCGGCCTTCCCGCAGAACCGCATCAATGTGGAGATAAAGCAGAGCGGAGAGACCGGCATGAAGGCCATGAAGGAGGTGCTGCGCCTGCTGGAGCAGTACGATGCCTGGGACCGGGTGGTGCTGGCCAGCTTCCACGATGAGATATACGAGGAGTACCAGCGGCTGCAAAAGGCCGGGGAGGTGCCGGAGAGCTTTATGTGCTCACCGGGGGTAGGCGGCGTGGCAAAGTTCTACCTTTTGCAGGCAGTGAACGCGGATGTGTTCTTCGGCGACCAGATGTGCGTATTCCAGCTGCCGGTGAAGGCTTCCATCCTAAACCTGGCGACCGAGGCCTTTGTAAAGCGGATGCACAGCCACAACCTGGCGGTACACTACTGGACCATCAACGACCCGGAGGAGATGCGGTATCTCATTGGAATAGGGGCGGACGGCATTATGACCGATTACCCGCACCTTTTGAAAGAGGTTTATGATTCCTACGGGAAATGAGCAAAAGTGGAGAGCCCCCATCCGGGAGACCGGGTGGGGGTGCTTTTGCGGGGTGATGTTGGGGGCGAGAGGGGGCGCAGCCCCCGCCGCCGCAGGCGGCGGTAGTGGCGGGCCCATGGGGTCCGCCACTTAGGCGGCGAAGCCGCCGGGCTGCGCCCCGAACCCGTGGCTTGTGCAGGCGGGGCGGAGCCCCGACGAAACCGCTTGAAAAGGCGGTTTGCCCTGCGGGCCGTAGGGCTTTTGCTTTAAGCAAACCTTTGTGCTGAATTTATAAAAATTTAATATTTGTCCCCTTGCAAATAGGGAAGAATAAGACTACACTAAATACAGCGGGTTCCTGTTTCCGACAGAGTTTTTCGCGCCGGGAATGGGGACTTTTTTGGCGTTTTTTTGCTCTTTTGGGAGGACAAGATGGTATTTTCCAGCCTGCTGTTTGTGTTTCTTTTTTTGGCGCTGAACCTGGTGAGCCAGGCGGCGCTGCGCGGCGCGCGACAGAAGAATATTGCCATGCTTCTCTTCTCGCTGGTGTTCTTCAGCTGGGCGGGACCGCGGTATGTGGTGCTGCTCCTGCTGGATACCGCCCTGTGCTGGTTTTTTGCTATCTGCATCGAGCGGGAGCCGCAGCGTAAAAAGCTGCACCTGAGCCTGTGCGTGGCGCTGGTGCTGCTGGTGCTGGGCATCTTTAAGTACACGGGCTTCCTGATGGGGAACCTGCAAAGCCTTTTCGGCTGGCCGGAGGTGATCCCGCAGATCGTGCTGCCGATCGGTATTTCGTTCTACACTTTCCAGCTAATCAGCTATGTGGTGGATGTATACCGCGGCGAGGTACGGGCCCAGAAGAAATACTGGATTCTGCTGCTGTATGCCAGCCTGTTCCACCAGTGCATTGCCGGGCCCATTGTGCGGTACCGGGATGTGGCGCAGGACCTGGCGAAGCGCCAGGTGCACGCGGAGGAAGTGAGCCGGGGCGTCAGCCGTTTTACGGTGGGGCTGGCCAAAAAGGCGGTACTGGCTAATTCAGTGGCGGTGCTGGCCGACCGCTGGCTGCCCATGACCACCGAGGGGCTGGCGAAGATTCCGACGGCGGGGCTGTGGCTGGGCGGGCTGTGCTATATGCTGCAGATCTACCTGGATTTTTCGGCTTATTCCGATATGGCCATCGGCATGGGGCTGATGTGCGGGTTCCATTATAAGGAGAATTTCAACTATCCCTATATCGCCTCCTCCGTCACCGATTTTTGGCGGCGGTGGCACATTTCGCTTTCCACCTTCTTCCGGGATTATGTGTATATCCCGCTGGGCGGCAACCGCCGGGGCAAGGGGCGGCAGCTCCTCAACCTGTTCATTGTGTGGGGCTTGACCGGCCTGTGGCATGGCGCCAGCTGGAACTATGTGCTGTGGGGACTGTACTTTTTCCTGTTTCTTGTCATTGAAAAATTCCTGCTGGGGGAGAAGCAGCAACGGATACCGGCGGTGCTGCGGCACCTCTTCCTGCTCATTATTGTATACTTCTGCTGGGTCATCTTCCGCTTCCGCGATGCGGCGGCGCTGGGCATGGCGCTGCGGGGACTCTTTGGCGGCGGGACGGCTGCGGCCGGTATGGCGGTGGGCCTCAGCCTGAAGAATAACATTTTCCTGCTGCTGGTGGCCTGTGTGGCCTGCACGCCGCTGACGGCAAAGCTGTGGCAGCGCTGGAAGGCGGCGGCCCAGGGGGACAGCGTCTTTGCCGGGAACCGGCTGCTGCGGGGCGCGGCTGCCGTATGGGAAGTGATCCATCCGGTTCTGCTGCTGCTGTTGGCGGCAATGGCGCTGGCCGGGGACAGCTACAATCCGTTCCTGTATTTCCAGTTCTGAGGAAAGAAAAGCCTGCGGGGGGAAAGGCGGGGCGCAGCCCCTTTCGGCGAAGCCGAAAGCCGCGCGCGAAGCACGCGGAGCCCGTCCTCTGGGCGGGCGGGCTGCGCCCCGATCCCCGCGGTTTTTGCGGATTGGCGGAGATGCAGGGATGATTTACCCGCGGTTTGCAGGGACCGGCCAAGACTGGAAACCGGCTTTTTAACGAGCCGATAAGCAGGGCAGAAACTATGCCCCCATACAAAGTATGAGTGGGGCGCGAAAAAGGAGGGAACGGGATGAAGCAAACGGATCGGGAAAGCAGGACCCGGTGGATAAAACTGACGGCGTTCTTTGGCGTGCTGGCGGTGCTGTGCGTCATTGGCATCTTTTTGCCCCGGCCCACCGAAAGTGAGATAGAGAAACGAAAGCTGACCGAGTTCCCGGCCTTTACCTGGGAAAGCTTCTGGAGTGGAAAGTGGTTTAGCGGGATAGATACCTGGTATGCCGATACCTACCCACTGCGGGAGCTGCTCATTGGCGGGAATAAGGTGGTACAGAGCCTTTACGGCATCCGCAGTGATGTGATAGTGGGCGGCGAAAATCAAGGCGAGGAGATCCCGGATATCGAAGGGGGGCAGGGAGAGCTGCCCACCCTGCCGAAAGATGATCCTGAAAATAAGACCGATGATCCCCAGCAGGATAACAATACCGAGCCGCCCCGCGATGGTAATGTAAGCGCTGACGGCGAGATGATCAGCGGGATTTTCGTCAGTGGGAATGTGGGCTATGGACTTTATTATTTCCAGCAGGAGAATTCCGACTGGTACGCGGCTATCCTGAATGAGATGGATAAGCGGCTGGCGGGCAGAGCCCAGCTGTACAGCCTGGTGGCGCCTATCAACGGTGGGGTACTGCTGAGTGACTCCTTGCAGAAGGAGCTGCACATCAGTGACCAGCGGGAGGCCATCCGGTATATTTACAGCCGCATGGCGGCGGATATCAATGGGGTGGAGGTCTTTGACGGCCTGCGGGAGCATGTGGATGAGTATATCTACTTCCACACCGACCACCACTGGACGGCGCTGGGCGCTTACTACGCCTACACCCAGTACGCCAAGGCGGCTGGGTTGACCCCGCACATGCTGGATCAGTTTGAGCAGGTGGAGTTCCCGAACTTTTTGGGGACCTATTATTCAGTCAGCGGCATCACTTCGCTGGGGGCCAATCCCGATACGGTGATCGCCTACAAGCCGATGGGCACCAACAAAATGAAGATGACCATGGCCGATGGCACCACCTACGACTGGTTCGTGGTGAATGATGTTTCCGGCTATGGCAGCAGCATGAAGTACGGGGCCTTTGCAGGCGGCGACCAGCCGTACAGCGTGGTGGAAAACCCGGAGATTACCGATGGCTCCGCCTGCCTGGTGATAAAGGACAGCTACGGCAATGCGCTGATCCCCTACCTGGTAGATCACTACCAGTACCTGTACTGGATCGATTTCCGGTACTACAAGGGTTCGATTTACGACATGGTGGCGGAAAAGAACATCAAAGATGTCCTTGTACTGCAACAGATTTACAATACTGGCGACAGCGGCGCGCTGAAGAAATTGCAGGCGCTGGTCGAACGATAATTCATAATGATAGAACCCGCCCCGGTGTGGAAGCACCGGGGCGGGATTTTTGCGTGGGGCGGGTGGGTGCAGGGGGAAGGCCGGGGCGCAGTCCCCGCCGCCGCAGGCGGCGGAAAGCAGGCGGAGCCTGCTTGCTTCCGGCGGAGCCGGAAAGGGCTGCGTCCCGAGCCGGCGGTCTGCACTCGGCCGGGATAAAGAAAAATCCCCCCGGACAAGGCTGCCCGGGGGAAAGAGTGGTGCATGGATCAATCGGTGATGGGGGTGAAAACATTGTCCTTGCTGGTTTCGGCTACGATATCGGTGAGGTAGAAGGTAGCCTGGGTCAGGCCGGATTCCTCATTATACAGCTTGCGCAGGCTGGGGGAAACCTCGAACATATGGGCCTGAACTTCAGGGCGCATATCAAAGTTGGCAACGCCCTTGACGCGGATGAAGCTGCCATCGGGGTTCATGGCGCTGATCTCCACATTGGGGTTTTCCTTTACCTGCTTGTAGCTTTCCTTGTGGGTGCCCATGCCGAAATACAGCTTATCCTCGTAGATCATCATAAAGCCGAAAGGACGCACGCGGGGCTTATCGCCATCACAGCTGGCAAAGAAGAAACCGTTGCATTCTTTGAGGTAATCGTAGATTTTCTGAATTTTGCTCATGAAAAAGTCCTCCTTAATTGGTGATACCTATATGGTATCACAAGAAAATGGGATAGTCAATGCAGGGATAATAAGAACAAAATGCGAATAAGCTGCGGCCAAAATGCAGGAAGGCGTGCCGATAAGTTGCACAAAATTACATGAAAAGGAGAGAGAGCTGTCCCCCAATGGCGCACAGCGGACAAAATAAGAATCCGAGAGCGGAAAACACTTTAGCGAAATGAAGGGCAGCCTGCAAATTCTATTCGTCAAAATAAACAAGTCGGAGCGATTTTAAGCTACAAAGCGACGAAAATGCAATAAAAAAATAGTAGCCAAATGAGAGAACGGTTGCTATAATACTACTAATATCTTCCCCCGGCGTACAAGTGTACGCCTTCGGAGGTACAATCCCATCATTCCATAAGGAGGAATAGAAAGATGAAAAAACTGATCGCGATTCTGCTGTGCCTGGTCATGGTCGTTTCCATGGTAGCCTGCGGCGGCGAAAAGAATCCCACCCCCACCGATGAAAAAGTTATCACCATCGGCGTGTTTGAACCCACCTCCGGCCAGAACGGCGCCGGCGGCAAAAAAGAGATCCTCGGCATCCAGTACGCCAATTCTCTGTATCCCACCGTTACCATTGGCGGTGAGGAATACAAAATCGAGCTGACCTATGCCGATAACCAGTCCGATTCTTCCAAGGCGCCCACCGCTGCCCAGCAGCTGGTTTCCAAGGGCGTGACCGCTGTACTGGGTACCTATGGTTCCAGCTGCGCCATTGCCGGCGGCCCTTATTTTGAGCAGGCCAAGATCCCGGCGATCGGAACCTCCTGCACCAATCCCCAGGTTACCCAGGGCAATGACTATTACTTCCGAGTCTGCTTCATCGATCCTTTCCAGAGCGTAGCTGATGCGCAATTTGCCAAGAAGCAGGGCGTGACTAAGGCTGCCGTTATCACCGAGGCCGGTGACGACTACTCCGCCGGTCTGGGCACCTACTTTGTAAAGGCCTTTGAGGCGCTGGGCGGCGAGGTCGTGGAAGTCAACTTCCAGACCGGTGAGACCGACTTCTCTGGCACCATGGCCAGCCTGGCTTCTCAGGGCATTGAGGCCATCTTTGCCCCCACCTCCATCGAGACTGCTCCCTTTATCATCAAGCAGGCCCGTGAGGCTGGTATCAATGGCTGCATCCTGGCCTCCGATACCTGGGACGATGTTTCCATCATTCAGCGTGTTATCGAAGCCGGCGCCTCCATCGACGGTGTTTACTTCTCCACCTTCTTCATTGAGGGCGATGACACCAACCCCGCCGCCAATGCCTTTGCTGAGGGCTTCAAGGCCTGGCTGAAGGAGGATTCCGCCCGCCTGACCGATAACTCCAACAGCGAAGAGATCTCCGCCGTGACTGCTTGCGGCTACGATGCCTACATGGCCATCTACTACGCTCTGGAGAAAGCACAGTCTCTGGATGGCGCTACCCTGCGTGATGCTCTGGCCGCGCTGGATGTTCCCGGCCTGGTAACCGGCGACCTGAAGTTTGATGAGAACGGCGATGCAGTTAAGAGCTACGCCATCATCAAGACTGCTACCACCGAGGGCTTTGTATTTGCCGATTCTGTTGCCATCGAGTAATAGCAAAAAAGCTGTAACAGCATGATGTAAAGCTACGGCTGCGCGGCGAGGGAGACCCACTGGGTTTCCCCCGCTGCGCTTGTGGCCGTTTAGAACAAACGGCATGGGTGCGGCGTTCTTTGCGAGGGCTTTGACCCGGCGATGGATGAAAGCCCCGGCAAAGGGGACCGCAGCGCCATTTTTCCCGGCATATCCTTTTTATTACGGAGGCAGTGTATATGCATGACTTTACCTACTACGCCCAGATATTGATCTCCGGATTGACCATCGGCAGCCTGTACGCGCTTATCGCCATCGGCTATACCATGGTTTACGGCATCCTGCGGCTCATCAATTTTGCCCACGGCGATATGTTCATGGTCGCGGGCTTCATCATGATCTATATCACTAGCTGGAGCAGCGGCTTTTTGGGGGCTGGCAGCATTGCTGTTGGTTTGATATTGACGCTGATCCTGACGGTGGTGCTGGGCGTGATGATAGAAAAAGTGGCCTACAAGCCGCTGCGTTCCGCCCCCCGCATGTCGGTCATGATCTCCGCCATCGGTGTCAGCTACCTGCTGCAGAACCTTTCCACCTATGTCACCGGCGGCCTGGCGCAGGCCTATCCCAATATCCCCTGGCTGCGTACCGAGATCCAGATCGGCGGCATCACCGTGCGGCGGCTGGCCATCCTCACCCCCGTGCTGACCATCCTGTTGGTCATCGCGCTGGTTATCGTGATCAAGCACACCAAGATGGGCATGGCCATGCGTGCCGTGGCCAAGGACTTTGATACCGCGCAGCTCATGGGCATCCGCATCGACCGGGTCATTTCCATCACCTTTGTCATCGGTTCGTTCCTGGCGGCGGTCGGCTCCATCCTGTATTTCAGCTACATTGGGCAGGTCAGCCCCACCATCGGCGCCATGCCGGGTCTCAAATCCTTCGTGGCGGCGGTGTTCGGCGGCATCGGCTCGGTGCCCGGGGCGGTCATCGGCTCCTATATCATCGGTATCTGCGAAACATTCATCAAATCCAACCAGGATATTTCCATCTTCAGCAATGCCTTTACCTTTGCGCTGCTGATCATCATCCTCCTTATCAAGCCCAACGGCCTGTTTGGAGAGAAACTGAAGGAGAAGGTGTAAACGATGAAAAACAAGAAAACACGCAATTTGATCTGTTCCCTTCTTCTGGCAGCGGTGCTGGTGGGTGTGCTGCTGTATATCGATAACAGCCCGCTAAAAAGCTCGATGCTCTCCACCGTGCTGCAAAAGGGTGCCATTTACGCCCTGCTGGTGGTCAGCATGAACCTGCTGAACGGCTTTACCGGGCTGTTCAGCCTGGGCCAGGCAGGCTTTATGCTGCTGGGCGCCTATACCTATGCTATCCTTACCATTCCGGTAGACCAGCGTATTAATGTTTATCAGTACTTTGATGGCGGCATTGTGCAGTTCCAGATGCCGCAGATCCCGGCCCTAATCCTGGCCGGTGTGGTGGCGGCGCTGTTCGCGGCGCTCATCGGCGCGCCGGTGCTGCGGCTGAAGAGCGACTACCTGGCCATTGCCACCCTGGGCTTCGCGGAGATCCTCCGCGCAGTGATCCAATGGGAGAAGCTGGGCCCGCTGACCAACGCCTCCAACATCCTGCGCAAATTTACGGGCTATGATAGCATCCTGTTCCCGTTTATCGTTTCCGGTGTATGTATCGCCATCATCGTGCTGCTCATCAATTCCACCTATGGCCGGGCCTTTAAGGCCATCCGGGAGGATGAAATTGCCGCGGAGGCTATGGGCATCAACCTGATGAAGCATAAGATGCTCTCTTTCTGCACCAGCAGCTTTTTTGCCGGTATCGGCGGGGCGCTGCTGGCCATGTTCCAGTTCAATGCCCACGCCAAAAACTTTACCACGGCCATGACCTATGAGATCCTGCTCATCGTCGTCATCGGCGGCATCGGCTCCATCACCGGTTCGGTGCTGGGCTCCTTCCTGTATGTGGCGTGCAGCGAGTGGTGGCTGCGCTTCCTGGATAACCCCACCATGATCGGCACCTTTAAGGTTCCGCTGCTCGGCCACGGTTTCCGTATGGTAGTGTTCTCGGTGGTCATCATGGTCATCGTGCTGTTCTACCGCCAGGGTCTGATGGGCACAAAGGAATTCAGCTGGGATGCCATCTTCGCGTTCTTTGGCAAGATTGGCCGGTTTTTCAAAAATCTGTTTACCGGCCAAAAAGCAGTGAAAGGCGGTGCGGCAAATGAGTAACCCCGTTCTAAAGCTGGAAAATGTGACAATGCAGTTCGGCGGCGTGGTGGCCGTGGATAACCTTTCAATGGAAGTGGGTGAGGGCGAGATCGTGGCCCTCATCGGCCCCAACGGCGCCGGCAAAACCACGGCATTCAATGTGGTGACAGGCGTATATGCCCCCACCAACGGCTGCCTTTATCTCGACGGCAAGCCCTATCTGTGCGAGCATCCCGCCGGCAAGGCCAAAAAGACCTATCTCGGCAGCGATGTGGAAAAATTCGCAGGGAAGCCCACCCTGCGCAAAACGCCGGATCAGATCACCAAAATGGGCCTGGCCCGTACCTTCCAGAATATCCGTCTCTTCGGCAATCTGACTGTTTTTGAGAATGTTCTCATTGCCAAGCACATGCACGCCAAGGGCGGCTTTTTGGCGGCTACCTTCCATCTGAACGGCAAGGAGGAGACCCGGATGCGCCGGGAGGCGATGGAGCTTCTGGAGATCGTGGGTCTGGCCGAGCTGAAGGACGAAACCGCCAGCAACCTGCCCTACGGTCAGCAGCGCCGGCTGGAGATCGCGCGCGCCCTGGCCACCGATCCTCGCCTGCTCATCCTGGATGAGCCGGCGGCCGGTATGAACCCGCAGGAAACGGTGGAGCTCACCGAATTCATCCGGGAGATCCGGGAACAGTTTGATCTTTCCATCCTGCTTATCGAGCACCACATGAACCTCGTCATGGGCATTTCCGACCGCATTTATGTGCTGGAATTCGGCAAGCTGATCGCTGAGGGCATACCCGAGGCGGTCCAGATGGATCAGCGGGTCATTGACGCGTATTTGGGGGTGGATCTCGATGCTTAAAGTACAGGAATTACAGGTCAATTACGGCGGGATCCGCGCCGTAAAGAATATCTCCTTTGAGGTGCCGGATGGCAGCATCGTTACGCTGGTGGGCGCCAATGGCGCCGGCAAATCCACCACGCTGCGCACCATCGCCGGCCAGGTTAAGGCCCAGGCCGGGTCCATCACCTACAATGGCGAGGAGCTGCTGGGCAAGCCCAGCGATGAGATCGTCAAGCGGGGCATTACCCTGGTGCCGGAGGGCCGGCGGGTTTTCCCCGATATGACGGTGCTGGAGAACATGAAGATCGGCGCCTACTTGCGTCATGATAAGCTGGATGACGATATCGAGTGGTGCTATGAGCTGTTCCCCCGCCTAAAGGAGCGCCACTGGCAGCTGGCCGGGACCCTTTCCGGCGGCGAGCAGCAGATGCTGGCCGTGGCCCGCGCCCTGATGAGCCGTCCCAAGCTGATGATGATGGATGAGCCCTCCCTGGGACTGGCCCCCCTCATCGTGCGGGATATCTTCCAGATCATCCGGGAGATCAATAAGCAGGGTGTTACCATCCTGCTTATCGAGCAGAACGCCAATATGGCCCTGCACACCGCCGACCGCGGCTATGTAATGGAAACCGGCGAGATCATTCTGGAGGGTGCGGGACGCGAGCTCCTGGAAAACCCGGTCATCCGTGAGGCATACCTCGGCAAATAAATATTCCCCTGCGGGCTTTTATCCGCGGGGGATTTTTTTGATAAGGGACCTTGCAAAAACGCCGGGAAATGGTATGATTATTCCAAAGAGAGGAAAGGGGGAGGGGCCCAATGTCACCGATCGAGCGGAATGAAACCTATACCAAATGGGAGCAGGATGCCATCACCATGCTGCTTTTGCACCTGTGTGCGCTGCTCATCTGCTTGTATTTGGGGGAGATGGGCTACGCCGAGGATACCGCACCGGTCATCTTTGTACTGGCCGTATTTCTCACCGGTTTTTTTACCAATGGCTACCTGTGGAGCCTGCTCGGCTCGCTACTTTCGGTCTTTGTGGTCAATTACTTTTTTACCGGGCCCTTTTCCAAGCTGAGCTTTTCCGGCCCCGGCTATCCCATCACCTTTGTAACGCTGTTTGTGGTGGGTATCCTCACCAGCGCCATGACAGTACGCAGCCGTGACCAGCAGCGCCTGAGGACCGAAAACGAAAAGGAACGCACCCGGGGCAACCTGCTGCGGGCGGTCAGCCACGATCTGCGCACCCCCCTTACGGCCATTTCAGGGGCCATCAATACCGTGCTGGAGCAGCAGGATACCCTGCCGCCCGAGAAGCAGCGGGAGCTGCTGCGAAGCGCCGAGGAGGAATCGGAGTGGCTCATCCACATGGTGGAAAACCTCCTGACGATCACCCGGCTGAACGGTGATGGAGAAACCAGGCTCATCACCCAGCCAGAGGCGGTGGAGGAGGTGATGGCGGGCGCGGCGGCCAAGTTCCGCCGGCGGTACCCCGATTTTGCCGTGCAGGTGACCGCCCCCGATGAACTGCTGCTGGTCCCGATGGATGCCACCTTGATGGAGCAGGTACTGTTGAATCTGCTGGAAAACGCCGCCCTGCACGGGGGTAGAGTAAAGAACATCACCTTGACGGCCCGCCGCCGGAATGACAAGGCGGAGCTCCGGGTGGAGGATGACGGCGTGGGGCTGGATAGCCACGGCCTGGAAAATGTTTTTGATGGGATGCGCACCCGCGCGGAGCAAACCAGCAGCGACCGCCGCAATATGGGCATCGGCCTGACGGTGTGCCGTACCATAGTAAATGCCCATGGCGGGCAGATCACCGCCGCCAACCGCCCGCAGGGGGGCGCCAGCTTTTGCATCACGCTGCCGCTGGCGGAAATAGAGGAGGAAGAACATGATGAATAAGATCCTGATCGTCGAGGACGAATTTTCCATCAGCAATTTTATGAAAACCGTGCTGGAGGGCGATGGCTACACCGTGGAGGTGGCTACCTGTGCCGCCCAGTCCCGTGCGGCGCTGGAAAAGATGGAGTTTAGTGCCATGCTGCTGGATCTGGGCCTGCCGGATGCCGATGGGCTGGAGCTGCTGCGGGAGCTGCGGCAGCGCTATGGCCTGCCGGTCATCGTGGTCTCCGCCCGCACCGAGGAAAGCGAAAAGGTGGCCGCCCTGGATAGTGGCGCCGACGACTATATCACCAAGCCGTTCGGCTCCCCGGAGCTGCTGGCCCGCATCCGGGCAGCGCTGCGCCGGGCCGGGCCCGCCGCCAATCTTTCCGCCTTTACCACCGGCGAGCTGACCATCGACTATGATAAGCACCTGGTCACATTGGCCGGGCAGCCGGTGCACCTCACCGCCAATGAATACCGCCTGGTGGAGCTCTTGAGCCGCAGCGCGGGCAAGGTGCTCACCTACGATCGCATCAGCGAGGCCATGTGGGGCGATGCCGCCGGCGGCAACAGCCAGCTGCTGCGGGTCAATATGGCCAATATCCGCCGCAAGCTGGAGCAGAACCCCGCCGAGCCGCAGTATATCCTCACCGAGATCGGTGTGGGCTACCGCATGAAGGAGCCGGGCTGACCTCTAAAACAAAGCCCCCTACCCAAAGCGGATAGGGGGATATTTTGCGCTGTTTACAGGCTTTCGTGGCTTTCCTCCCGGCAGCAGGTGATGTTTAGGTTGCCGTTGCGGCAGCGCAGCTCATCCAGGAACACCTTGGGGACCGGCTCCTGCCGCAGGGTGATGCGGTAGCGCAGCTCGTACAGGGTGCCCATGTTGGTGGTTTTCACCTTTTCCAGCGTGTGGGCGGTGGTGTAGCGCTCAAACAGGTCATCAAACAGCCCGTCATAATCCAGGTCCTCCGGAATGGTGATCTTCAAGATGCGTCCGGCATCCTCCTTTTGGCCAAAGCGCAGCACGGTAAGCGCCAGCATGGCTCCGGCCAGGATGAGGAACAGCAGCGCCGCCAGCCCCACATACCCCATACCGGTGGCCAGGCCAATGGCCATAGCCAGGAAAATGGCGGCGATCTCCCGGGCGGTACCCGGCGCGGAACGGAACCGCACCAGGCTGAAGGCACCTGCTACGGCAATGCCGGCCCCGATGCTGCCGTTTACCAGCATAATGACCGCCTGCACCACCGCCGGCAGGATCGCCAGCGTGATGGCAAGGCTCTGGGTGCTGCGGCTGCGGTAGCCAGCCACCAGCGCGGTGCCCACCCCCAGCAGCAGAGAAACTCCCGTGCAGATCAGAAAAGATGTCAGTGTCAGTTCGGTCCCTAATATCGAGTTAAGCACAGCGATGCGCCTCCTTTGAATTGGTCATTCGTGCGGGGGCATTGGCCTCCCGGCACATTTCCTTGTAGCACGCCCCGTATTTCGAAAACGAGGCGGGATAAATATGCTGAGCGGAAAGCGCCCGGCACAGCCACAGCGGGCAGGCTCCGAGGGCCTTGACCTCCATCAGGATCTGATCCTCCGGCAGCAGGCGCTTACCGTCGTCGCCCGCGTCCAGCGTCAGACGATCGCGCCGCCAGCGGATGTTCCGATCAAATGTGATCCGCAGCGCCGGGTCTTCGGTGCCCGCCCAGGCGGTACGGTCATAGCCGATATACATGCGGGGCATGGTATCGTAAAAGCGCTGGAACCATTGCAGCTCCTGCCCGATCTGTCCCCATTCGGCCGGGGCGGTTTCGGTGCGCAGGAAACGCTCCGCCTGGGGCAGGGGCGCGGTGACCCGGCGCTTATACACTACGCCGCCGCATTTCTTTTTCAGCTCCACAAAGACCTTATCCCCCGCCTTTGGCACGCCGTAGCAGCGGATGCGCAGCTTTTCTTTATAGGCGGGCTTTTCCAGCGAGGCCCGGATGAGCCGGAAATTATCGGTATCGCAGTAGATGTTGCCGATGGCGTATTCGCCGTAGCGGTCGGCGGTCATGTGCCGGCGCATCACATTCAGCAGCGCTTCCATCTGCGCGGGAGAGATAAAGTATTTCTTTTCAATGCGCTGGAAGCTGTATTGTGTTCCGTTTGCCATATCGGGCACCCCTTTCGGATTGGTTGGCTTTATCTTAAAGCCGCCGCCTAAAGATTGACTAAAGGAAAAAACTTTTTTTCTTTAGCTTTTCTTTAGCGCCCGGCTTTATTATGGTATCATTGACTGAAGGGAGGAACCAAATATGAAACGCAAATACTGTATCCTGTCTATTATCATAAGCGCCGCGCTGCTGGCCGGGTGCCTTTCCGCCTGCGGCGAAAGCGGCACTGCCACCGGAGGCAGCTCCTCCGATGAAAACACAGCGGCCGCTGTTACCACCCCGGATACCACCGCCGATGTGGAGGCCCCCGATGTAAGCGGTGCCACCACCATCGCCCTTTCCGGGCAGTCGGCGACCGCTACCGGCACCGGCGCGGAAGTGACAGACGGCATGGTGACCATCACGGCGGGCGGCACCTATGTGGTCACCGGCACCATGACCGAGGGCCGCATCCTTGTAAATGCCCCCAAAGAGGAAGTGACCCTGGTGCTGCAGGATGCCGCCATTACCTGCTCCACCGGCAGCCCCCTGTATGTCTATAAGTCCAAGGCCACCACACTTTACCTGCCGGAAGGCACCGCCTCCACCCTGACCGACGGCACGGACTACACCTTTAGCGACAGCTACTCTTCGGCGGAGGAGGAAGAGCCCAACGCCTGCCTCTACTCCAAGTCCGACCTGGTGATTGCGGGCAGCGGCAGCCTGACGGTCAATGCCAACTATAATAATGGTATCACCGGCAAGGATACCCTCTTCATCCAAAAGGCCTCCGTCACCGTCACCGCCGTCAATCACGGCATCAACGGCAAGGATAGTCTGACCATCAAGGATGCTGACATCACCGTCACCAGCGGCGGGGATGCCCTGCGCTCCACCAATGACAGCGATCCCACCCTGGGCTATCTCGTCATCACCGGCTCCGCGCTCAAACTCACCGTGGGCGAGGACGGCATCCAGGCGGAGACCACTCTGACCATCAGCGGCGGCACCGCCACCGTGACCACCGCGGGCGGCGCGGGTCAAAGCATCTCAGATGACACCAGCGCCAAGGGCCTCAAGGCCGGGACGCAGGTCACCGTTACCGGCGGTACCCTCCAGCTCAATTGCTGCGATGACGCCATCCACTCCAATGGCGATGTCACCATCTCCGGCGGCAGCTTCACCATCGCTACCGGCGATGACGGCATGCATGCCGATGATACCCTCTCCATCTCCAGCGGCACCATTGATATCACCCGCAGCTACGAGGGCCTGGAGGGCGCCAAGGTGCTCATCTCCGGCGGCAAGATCTCCATCGTCGCCAGCGATGACGGCATCAATGCCGCGGGCGGCAGCGATCAAAGCGGCTTTGGCGGCTTCGGCTTTGCGCCGGATGCCTTCGGCGGCTCCGGGGATTACCTCATCCGTATCTCCGGCGGCGTGGTCACTGTCAATGCCTCCGGCGACGGCATCGATTCCAACGGTGATATCGAAGTGACCGGCGGTGAGCTGTACATCAGCGGCCCCACCTCCAATGGCGATGGCACCATCGACTGCGACGGCAGCGCTACTATCACCGGCGGCATCGTGGTCGCGGCCGGCTCCACCGGCATGGCGGAAAACTTCGGCACCGCCTCCACTCAGGGCAGCATCCTGGTCAATCTCTCCGGCTCCGCCGGCCAGACCATCACCCTAAAGGATTCCGACGGCAACATTCTTGCCAGCTTCACCCCCGCCAAGGCCTTCGGCTGCGTGGTCGTCAGCGCTCCCGGCGTGGCACAGGGCGGTACCTATACCATCGCCGCGGGCAGCGCCAGCACCACCGTCACCATGGAAAGCCTCATCTACGGCAGCGGTATGGGCGGTCCCGGCAATATGGGAGGCCCCGGCAATATAGGCGGCGGCCAGCAGCCCCCGCAGGGCGGTATGGGCGGCCCCGACAACCGCGGCTGATTTCCATTCCCCCAATAAAAGCACCTGTCACACGGCAGGTGCTTTTTCCGTTTTTGGGGGAAAGCCCCTTTACGGCCGGGCGCTAAAATGGTATGGTAAAGGGGAGAGGAGGCGATAGCCGTGCAAAATGCCGAAATGGAGCAGATCCTGGCCCTGATGAACCAGTACGCTGCGGTGCTTATCACCCTGAACGAGCGCGGGGTCATCCGCACCTACAATAGCCCCGTAGGGGATTTTGCGGAATGGCTGGTTTCGCAAAAGCTGGGCCTTCGCCTGGAGAAAAACTCCGCCCGTGGGCTGGATGCCACCGGGAGCGATGGCCTGCGCTATCAAATAAAGTGCCGCTGGGAGCGCACCGATTTTCCCACCCCGCAAAGCCGGGAGTTGGGGGTCATCCGCAGTCTGGAGAAAAACCAGTTTGATTTTCTCATCGCTGTCATCTTTGATAGCCACTTTCAGGTCCGGGCGGCTTATCAGATCCCGCACGAGATCATCCCCCGGTATGCGGTCTACCGCCGCCATGTCAATGGCCATATCCTGCTGGCGGATGGTCCCATCCTGCGGGATCCCGCCACAAAAGATATCACCCACCTGCTGCGGTAAGCGGCATGCATTTACACTGGGAAAGTTCACGCTTTTCTCCTTGTACCGTGCACGGTTTCCTGCTATACTATGGTCAAAAGGGGCAGCGCCCCTAAAAATGTGTGACAGGAGGATTTTATAATGGGCTTGTTTGATAAAAGACCCCCTTGCGCCATCTGCGGCGGCAAGGTAAAGGGGCTGCTTCCGTGGAAGATCGAAGGGAACTACATCTGCGATGATTGCCACGGCGTCATTGATGCGCAGAACGGTAATGACTTTACGATGGAACAGTTTTTGAAATACCGGGATTTCCGGGAGCAGAATCAGGCACTCCGGGAGCAGTTCCGGGTGGATGAGATCGTCGAATTCGGCTTCCTCAGCGAAAAATTCGTGTTCGATTATGAGCACAGCCTGTTCTGCATGGATAAGAACCTGAATAAGACCATCTTCCATGGCAGTGAGTTAAAGTCCTTCATGATCAGCGAGGACGGCGCCCCCCTGCTGGAGGGCAGCGCCAAGGGCTTTATTCACCACGAAAGCCGGGTCCCCCAGCGCATTGATGAGCTGCTGCCCCAGGTCAATCAGATGCTCATCCAGCGGCAGATGCAGGAATCGATGGAGCGCCTGGCCAACCGGGATAAGGAGGTCCGCCCCAGCTATACCAGCATCGATATCCCCGAGCCATTCAAGAAATTCTACATCAAGCTGTACCTTCAGCATCCCTATTGGAGCCTTTACGAGTTTGAGCGCACCGGCCCCGTCATCATCGGCGATGTCCCGGATCTGAACCAGTACCGCATCGAGTACAATGAGAGCGTCCAGCACCTGGAGACCCTGGCCAATGCTTTGGCCAAAGTAGCGGGCTTCCCGCAGGAAAGCGCCGCTCCCGGCCAGACCGTTGCCACCGCGGCTGTTGCGGCTGCTGCGGCCGCCCCCACCGATGCCGTCGCCGAGATCAAGAAGTACAAGGATCTCCTCGATTCCGGCATCATCACCGAAGAGGAATTCACCGCCAAGAAAAAGCAGCTCATGGGCATCTAAACAGCAAAAACCCGGGAAGCAATTCCCGGGTTTTGTTTGTGCCATATTCTCGTTCCGCGTAGGAACAAAATAGAAAATGTGAATATAATCCTTAATTTATGTAGATATTGCCTTCCATATATGTCATAATAAAGAAGATAAGTAGCAGTAGATAATTTCTGTACGGCCTATAAAAATGCTTTTAGCTGCTTTCCAACTAATAGGCGAAAGGAATTGACATTATGGCACGGATATGTATCAACTGTGGTCGAAAAATAGGATCTTTCGATAACGAACCCCTCGTTTTGAATAAGGATCGTGTTTTATGTTACAATTGTTACGGAGGACTAAAAGATAAGCTGAAAAAGTTGTATGATGTAGACTCAATGGAAGAGTTTTCTTTGTTGAAGAAGGAAATTTTAGATGAGTGCAATGCTCAATTGAAAAAGGAAGTAACAAAAGATGTTGAAAATGCGATTGATAAAATCTATAACCACCCATCCTTGAGTGAACTAAAGAAGAACGCCGAAAAGAGGAATCGTTCGAAAGACTTTATGCTTACCACTGGCTACGAGTTTTCTGGCTATCGCATCACTAAATATAACGGCATTGTCAGTGGGCAGGTCGTTTTGGGCACAGGGTTCCTTTCAGAATTTTCAGCCTCTTTTTCGGATTTCTTCGGTTCTGAATCGTATAAATTTGCCGATAAGTTGGAGGCTGCCAAAAATGCAGCAGTCGAGAGAATGGTGGAAAAGTCTATCGATGCAGGTGGGAACGCGCTTATCGGCGTTGATTTCGATTACATCACTTTCCATGGAAACATGATCGGTGTAGTTGCAAATGGTACAAGCGTTATCGTTGAGAAGCTGTGATCAGTTATTTTGGACAAGTACAGCACCATTGCTTTTTGTCCAAACTTGCTGCTCCCCCTGGCACCAAATAAAAAAGACGCCATAAGGGCGACTCCTCATAAGGACATCTTGAAAACACCAGATTAAACCGATTGAGAGAATCTCTTGGTGTCGACCAAACGGGAATAGCCATCAACCATTTC
>QRFC01000295.1_pt1 | contig 52914 bp, 51 predicted proteins | sample 1861061 | NCBI WGS metagenome assembly QRFC01 (sample SAMN09711282, study PRJNA482702) | Human gut metagenome, whole genome shotgun sequencing project.
TAAACCGCCGTCCAAAAGTCTTGATACATCAACGACTTTTGGAGCAAAGCAGCATTTTGATAATATCAAAATGCTCGGCGGATGAAGCTTGTCAAAAAAAGTCCTCACAGGACTTTTTTGACAAGCTGAGCCGCCCAGAAACGGGCGGCTTTGTTTATGCCGGTTCGACATTGATTTAACATGGAAAGGCGCTATAAACTGTTTGACTTTGCCCCTGCCGTGGGGTAAAATATAAAATTGTTTATAAACATATCGGATAAGGTATGGAGGTAAAAGATGTATAAAGTAGTAACGAAGCGATTTTTGAATGAGGCGAAGACGATCTGTCTCTTCGAGATAGAAGCGCCGCTGGCGGCAAAGCACGCGCAGGCGGGTCAGTTCGTCATCTTCCGTCTTGACGAGCAGGGCGAGCGCGTACCTGTGTCCATCGCGGGCTGGAACCGTGAGAAGGGCACTGTCACCGTCATGGTGCAGGCCGCAGGCCGCACCACCAGAATGCTCCACACTGTTGAGCAGGGCGACTATATAACCGACTTTGTCGGCCCCCTCGGCAAAGCGACCGAGATGGAAGGGCTGAAGAAGGTCTGCGTTGTCGGCGGCGGCGTCGGCTGCGCGATCGCGTACCCCATCGCAAAGGAAATGCATAAGCTCGGCACCGACGTCACTTTCATCGCCGGCTTCAGAAGCGCGGATATCGTCATCCTCAAGGACGAGCTGAAGGCCGCGTCCGACAAGCTCATCATCTGCACCGACGACGGCTCCTACGGCGAAAAGGGCTTCACCACGAAGTACCTTCAGGACGAGATAGAGGCCAACATCAAGGAAGGCAAGCCGCAGTTTGACCGCGTCATTGCCATCGGTCCCGACATCATGATGAAGTTCCTCGCCGACGTCACCCGCCCCTACGGCATCAAGACCATCATCTCCCTCGACCCGATCATGGTCGACGGCACCGGCATGTGCGGCGGCTGCCGCGTCATCGTCGGCGGCGAGACGAAGTTTGCCTGCGTTGACGGGCCGGACTTCGACGCGCACGAGGTCGATTTCGATTCTCTGCTCAAGCGCGCTGCGTTCTATAAGGAAGAGCAGGATGAGGAAGCAAAGCATATTTGCAGAATGACGGGAGGACACCGCAATGGCTAATATGAGACTTGATAAAAACCCCATGCCCGAGCAGGATCCGGTACTCCGCGCCGGTAATTTCGACGAGGTTGCCCTTGGCTACACCCCCGAAATGGCAATAGACGAGGCAAAGCGCTGCCTCAACTGTAAGAATTCCCTCTGCCGCACTGGCTGCCCCGTAAAGGTGCGTATCCCGCAGTTCATCGCAAAGGTCGCCGAGGGCGACTTCGACGCGGCGTATGAGATCATCACCTCCACCAACTCCCTGCCTGCCGTCTGCGGCCGTGTCTGCCCGCAGGAGAAGCAGTGCGAATCTAAGTGCGTGCGCGGCATCAAGGGCGAGAGCGTCGGCATTGGCCGTCTTGAGCGCTTCGTCGCGGACTACCATATGAATAAGGAAGTCAAGGACGAGGTCAAGGTCCCCGAATCCAACGGCCACCGCATCGCGGTCGTCGGCTCCGGCCCCGCGGGTCTGACCTGCGCGGGCGACCTGAGAAAGATGGGCTACGACGTCACCGTTTACGAAGCTTTCCATAAGTCCGGCGGCGTTCTGGTGTACGGCATCCCGCAATTCCGTCTGCCGAAGGAGATAGTCGCAAAGGAAATAGATAACCTCAAGGCCATGGGCGTGAATATCATCAATAACGCCATCGTCGGCAAGTCCGAGACCGTGGACGAGCTGTTCGCGGACGGCTACGAGGCCGTGTTCATCGGCTCCGGCGCAGGTCTGCCGCAGTTCCTGCATATTCCCGGCGAGAACCTGCTGGGTGTGTACTCCGCAAATGAGCTGCTGACCCGCGTCAACCTCATGAAGGCATACCGCGATGATTACGATACGCCGATAAAGCACTTCCACCGTGTCGCCGTCGTCGGCGCGGGCAACGTTGCGATGGACGCGGCGCGCGTTGCGAAGCGTCTGGGCGCGGAGCATGTGTATATCGCATACCGCCGCGGCCGCGACGAGCTGCCTGCCCGTAAGGAAGAAGTCGAGCATGCCGAGGCCGAGGGCATCGAGTTCCAGCTGCTGAATAACCCGACCCGCATCCTCGCGGGCGAGGACGGCCACGTTACCGGCATCGAGCTTCTGCGTCAGGAGCTGGGCGAGCCGGATGCCAAGGGCCGCCGCAGTCCCGTACCCGTGCCGGGCTCCGAGTGGGTGCTGGATGTTGACACGGTCATCATCGCCATCGGCACCAGCCCGAACCCGCTGATCCGCAACACGACCGAGGGCCTGACCTTCACCCGCAAGGGCGGCATCGAAGCCGACGAGGGCGGCCGCACGGCGCGCGAGGGCGTGTTCGCGGGCGGCGACGCTGTCACCGGAGCTGCCACCGTTATCCTCGCCATGGGCGCAGGCAAGGCCGGCGCCAAGAGCATCGACGAGTACATCAAGAGCAAAAAATAAGATATGAGAAAACAGACCGCCGCAGCGTTTTACCACGCTGCGGCGGTTTTCCCGCGCGATGCAGGTTTTTGCTTTACACGCGGTAAACTTTTTTGGATAGCGGAACGCAAATATATTTGCAATAATTGGACAAGAGACACAAACCGGCGGCATATGCCGGATGAAATCGGTACAATTTGCTGAAGGGAGATACGCGGTATGTATAACAAACATCTTGACGCATTCATGAGCGTGGTCGAGAAGGGCAGCTTCTCGAAGGCGGCGGAACGAGAAGGGCGTTATCCTCACCATCGGCTCCGACTGCTTCAACAACGAAATCACTCCTTACGGCTACACCACCGTCGGCGAGCTGCACATGTTCGTCGAGAAGGTCGGCATCAGCGAGATGGATACCATCGTCGCCGCCACCAGCAACGGTGCAAAGGTTCTGCGCGTATACGACAAGACCGGTTCTCTCGAAGCCGGAAAGAGCGCCGACCTGCTCTCCACCTACGGCTCGGTGTACACCTTTGCATGGGGTCAGTTCGTAGCCGGCATCCTGATGAACATCATCCGCTGCCAGATCTGGAAGTTCACCATGCCCACCACCGGCGTCATCGACACTCCGCTGGTGCTCGTGCTTGCCTACCAGCTCATCTTTGGCACCATGATCTCCTGCTGCATCTACCTCGTCGGCGTGACGATGATCGGACCGTCCAGAGCGAGTATGCTCTCTTCCATCGAGCCTGTTGCCACCGCAGTCCTCGCGGCGGTGCTGCTTGCAACTCCGCTGGTGTTCATGGACTACGTCGGCGTTATTCTCATCACAATATGCATCCTCGTCCTCGCTATCCCCTCCAAGGCCAAGCCCGAGGCAGCGCCTGCACCGCAGACGACGGATACCTGAGACGACCGATACTATTGAATTATCAAACCGATAAGGATCATTACTGCGCATAACAATGCCGCGGCGGAATATCCCCGCCGCGGCACATATAATTCTTAACGGTCTTAACAGCAATATCATACTTTGGTATGAACTCCGTTTGTTCAAAAAGCATACTTTCTCCGTATTCAAAAAAATTTCAAATTCCTTAAAATTCATACTGTAGGATCAGTAAAATTCTGGAGACCGGCAGGTCTCCAGCCAGCAAAGGAGAATGAGATGAAGCTTTTTTGCGTAAACGAAGAACATTTTGATCTGAGCATATTGCAGAGCCTTATAGAATCCGGGATATGCTCGCTGATAGACATCAGCATGCCCGCCGTGCGGGCTGCCGGGGAGGCGCATATGTCCGGCGGCCATGCGCAGTATCAGAGCAGGCTGCCGCAGCATACGGCGAGCCGCGCGGATACCCGCAGCAGCAGCGCGCTTGCCCGCAGTGCAAAGGAATACGTGGACTGTAATTACACCGACTGCGAATGCACCCTGTCAGGGATAGCAAAGAGCCTGTACGTGTCGCCGGGGTATCTGAGCGCCGTTTTCAAGGAGACGGTAGGTGAGAGCTTTATCAATTACCTCACCGGGCTGCGCATGAAAAGAGCAAAGCAGCTTCTTGCTGGCACGGAGCTGATGATATACGAGGTGGCGATAATGGTGGGATATGAAAACCAGACGTATTTCAGCACGGTGTTCAAAAAATCCGCCGGTATTTCGCCGAAGGATTACCGTGAGCGCATCCGGCAGCCGGAAGTATGACGGCCCCGTTCAGAATGGCAGAATATCCGAGATCATGATAATGCCCATGATGCACAGTACAACGCCCAGAAGCCGCTTGAAGGTGAGCTTTTCGTGGTAAAATACCGCGCCGACGATCACCAGCGCAATGGCGAGGAGCACGTACAAAAGCACGCTGCCCACGCTCAGATTCCAGCCCACACGGAACATTGAGAGTGCGGAAACATCCATCAGCACAAGGCATATGCCAAGCGCCGGGGCGGTCCAGTTCAGGTTTTTCAGCTCCGCGCGCAGCGTCTGGCCGCGGCGGGTGACGAGAAACATGACCGATGCGACGGCGAGACATACCGCGTAGCAAAGGCACACGGACACAAAAGGATCAACGTTCTCCGGTGTGACCTTCTGTATTATCATATACGGGACGCGGGTAGCGACCATGAGCACCGCAGGTGCAATGTAGCTCAGCTTTGATATCTTATTTGTTTCCCCCATGTCAATTCAGAGTTCCTCCTATTTAAATTGTTTTTGTTTGTATTTGATAAGTCAGGGGAGCGCTGCCGTCTCGCTGACGCCGGCCTCCGCATGCTTGTCGGGCGAGTTTATTACATACAGGCCGGCGGCGCAGGTTATCACGCCGCAGAATTTCATGAGCGTGAGGCTCTCGCCGAATACGAGCACGCCTATGATCACGACGATGACGGAACAGGCAATGTTTGCAATAAGCGAGCCTATGCTTATGTCCCAGCCTGCGCGGAACAGCAGTATCAGCGACAGGTCGGTGAAAACTATGCATACACCGAGGCAGTATGACGTCCAGTTTGCTTCCGAGGCTGCGGCGATTATGCTGCCTCCGCGTGAAGTGACAAAAAACAGTATCACGCACACGACAAGGGCTACGCAGTATGTAGCGGCTAGGGAGAAAAACGGGTTTATCTTCTTCGGCGTTGATTTTCCGACGACGTTATAAAGAACGTTTCCAAGCACTCCGAGAAGGAGCGGGGATATGTACACAAGAAAACTCATAAAACCTCCGGATTATACGGATGCCCCCGGAGAAATATCCGGAGGCATCTTTGGTTGTATTATACTGAATTGATCACACGAGACCTACGAGCACAACGCCGGCGAGAGAGATCACAATGCCGATTATGCGCTTTGTGGTCAGCTTTTCCTTGTATACAACGCGGCCCAGAATGACGAGGACGACTGCGAGAAGGACGTATGCGAGCAGCAGGCCGACGCTCAGCTCCCAGCCGACACGGAACAGAAGTATCGTGGAGACCTCAAGGCAGACGAGGCATGCGCCGAGAACGGGAGCGGTCCAGTTGGCCTTCTTGATCTCCTTGAAGTAGTTCTTGTTGGAGCTGGTGATGAAGAACATTATGAGCGCGTACACGATGCACACAAGGTAGGTCAGAGAAACAGAGGCGAAGGTGTCGACGTCGGTCGGAGTGACCTTTGCAGTGACGCTGTAGAGCGTGTTTGCCACTATCATGAGAATGACGGGGATCCACTTGGCGAAGGAGAACTTCTTCTTGGGCTCGGCAGCGCCTTCGGCGACGGCCTCGACAGCCTTCTTCTCAGGAGCGTTGACGACATAGAGGCCGGCAATGCAGACAATGATGCCGACGGCCTTCATGGCGGTCATGGCTTCGCCGAAGCAGGCGACGCCGATGATAACGGAGACGAGGGAAACACCGATGTTTGCGATCAGGGTGCCGATGCTGACATCCCAGCCTGCGCGGTAGAGAAGAATGAGCGACAGGTCGATGAACACGATGGTGATGCCGAGGAAGTAGGACGCCCAGTTGGCAGAGACAAATGCCGCGAAAATATCTCCGCCGGGATTGGTGACAAAGAACAGGATCACGCACAGCACAAGGCCAGTGAGGTAGCTCAGTGACAGCGTTGCGAATGAGTTGATCTTTTCAGGGGTGGATTTGCCAGCTATGTTGTAGACGGTGTTGCCGAAAACATTCAGCAGAAGAGGTGCAATAAATATCAGGATCTCCATATATGCTTTTCCTTTCTAACTCTCTTTTTCGTTTTGGTATATCAGCCTTCGTAGACTATGTGTCCGTCGCAGACGGTGAGGGCCACGCCGCTGTTGAGAATATCATCGGCGGGAATGTCGAAGAGATTGCGGTCCCAGACGACGATGTCCGCGAGCTTGCCGCACTCGAGGCTGCCGAGAACATTTTCCTTGCCGACCTTGTATGCGCCGCTGTAGGTGTAGGCGTAGAGCGCGTCCCACAGAGTGAGCTTCTGCTCGGGGTTCCAGCCGTTTTCGGGCTGGCCGTCCGGATACTTGCGGGTGACGGCCCTGTGAAGGCTCAGGCGGGTATCGTAGGTGACGACGGGGAAGTCGGTGCCGAAGGCGAGATGTATGCCGTTGTCGAGCATGCTCTTGAATGCCCAGAGATTCTTAGTGCGGATGGGGCCGACAACACCGGCGTACTCCTCATCCTCAAACCTGGGATAGAGCGCGAGATGCTGAGGCTGCACGGAGCAGATGATCCCGGCCTTTGCCATGCGCGCCCAGTCCGCGGGATCGGACATGTCAAGATGCTCGATGGACATGCGGGAGCCGGTATCGCCGTCCGCGGCGAGAGCTGCCTCATACATGTCGATCGCGCGGCGCACACCGCCGTCGCCGACTGCATGGAAGTGCAGGTGGATGCCGTGCTTGTGGTATTCCATGACGCGGCGTGCATTGTATTCAAGGTCGGACGCCCAGAACTCGTGGTCTATGTCGGGCTTGTCCGAATAGGCGTCTATGAGGTAGCCGGTGTGAGCCACGACGATGCCGTCGATGAATTCCTTGATGCCGGCGTAGTAGATCATGCTGTCGGGATCGCTGTATTTTTTCTGATTTTCGAGTGCAGTCTCAAGTGTGCCGGTCATGGTGGTGGCATAGTTGTAGCGGAACTTGAGAGTGCCGTCGGAGATCATGTCGTTGATAACGGACAGGTCGCCCATGTCGTAGCAGTTGAGCGGACGCATGTCGACGACGGAAGTGATGCCGTACTTGCAGAAGTCCTCGTTTCTGATCTCGACGAGGCGGCGCGTTTTTGCATAGGGTATATTGAAAGCGAGCTTTACAAAATCGTTCTGGACATCCTCGACGAGGTATCCGGTTATGTGCCCGTTCTCGTCGCGGCCGTAACGGCCGAAGCGCGTATCGGGGGCGTCAGCGGGAATGCCGACGATCTCTATTGCCTTGGAGTTGACCCAGCCTGCGTGCAGGTCGCTGTCGTATATGTATACGGGGCGGTCGGGGAAATACTTGTCGAGCGTTTCCTTGGTCGGGGGCGTGGGATCGTCCCAGCCGCATATCATAAAACCGCATGCGCTGACCCATTCATCGTCGGCATAATCGGCCTCATTTTCCTTGTAGAACTCATAGAGTGTCTTTGCGCACTCTTCCGCACTGGAAAGACCCGCAAGGTTGGGGCCTGCGGTCAGGTAGCAGCCGCCGAACATGTGCACATGGGAGTCGCATATGCCCGGAGTGATGAGCTGCTTGCCGAAATCGCGGATGACGGTATTTTCATCCGCAAGAGCAAGGACCTCTTCCTTTGATCCGACAAGTTCTATCTTGTTGCCGGCAATGGCGACACCTCCGGAAATCATACCGAGGGTAGACGCGGTGAAGATGTTTTCGCTCAGCAAAATAATGTCTGCTCTCTTCATAAAAACCTCCTGATTGACATTTTTTTATTGTTTCCAACAAAGTATGCCGACAATATAACAGGCGGCCGCAGCAAAGTAAATCAAGATAATTTGGCATTGAATTAAATATTTTTTGCGTTGATTAGAATTTTTTGCCGCAGAAAAAATTGTGAAAAAAACTCCGCATGGCGGCAATGCCATGCGGAGAGGGAAGATATGCTGTTTTCAGTCCGGGCTTGACATCCGCAGCCTGTTCAGCAGAGAAGTGCGGTTGCTGACTCCGGTTTTCTGAAAGATATTTGATATGTGCGTTTTGACTGTCGGCACCGAGATATACAGCAGAGAGGCGATCTCGCTGTTCGTCTTGCCCTGAGATATGAGAGATACGATCTCACGCTCACGCGGCGAGAGGGAAGCCGGCAGGGCGAGCGCGGAGCGGGCTTCCGTCTGCCGCGGCGATATACGCACGGTGTACACATGCCGGCCCTGCTCCTGCGAATGAACAATGACGGCGCGGTAGCCTTCCGAAAACTCGGGCAGCTCAACACGGTCTCCGGCGCCGCAGGCCAGCGGCAGAAATGAACATGCAAACTCGCGCAGTGTGTCGGCGGATATATCCCGGCCGGTTATATCCTGACAGAAGCGGAGCAGCTGCGTGTTATAGTAGAGCACACTGCCGGTGCCGTCGAACATTATGATCCCGTCGTCCATGCTGCACACTACAGACTCCAGCGTCTCGGTCTTGAATTTCAGATCGAGCATCTGAAGACTCTGGCATAGCATCTGCGCTATGAACGGAGTGATTATATTGAGGCAGTTGATGAACAGCATCCTGTTGGCATCATTGCTGTGCTTCGTAAAAAGTGCGGCGGAGCCATACTGCTGCCTGCCGACGTTGAACGAGAGTATGATATCCTGCGTCAGGCTGTACTCATCCGAGAGATATGAGAAATACGGGTTCGAGCTCATATCTTTTGACGGGTAATCGGTGAGGGCTATGTCGTCCATCGTGAGCACCGGCTTTTCCATGAGCCGTCGATTCTTCATATAAATGGGATGAAAGGGATCGAACTTGTAGTAATAGTCCTGATAACTCCGTATTATGCGCCGGTCGACATTGTACGATATGGGATCGTAAAGGCTGTGGCTGCCGACGAGCCACAGGCTGGAGACGGAATAGTCAAAATGCTTCTCAAGCATCAGCAGAAGATTACTGCGGAAGAACTCAGGCGGTACCTGCGTGCTTCTGAGAAAGTCTATGACCTTTTCAAATTCGGACTGAGTTACGTTGTGGTCATACATGGCAGATACCTCGTGAGCAGTAAAAATAGCCAAAACAACGTGAAATATCCGTCGTTTGTTCTACTATAATAACATGTTTCAAAAAGCAAGTCAATGTTTTATCAGAATCATACTTTGGTATGATGCATCGGCAGGGTGAAAACATACTTTGTGTGTATTCAAAAAAAGCCGGCCTGTAAATAGAATAAAAAACATGTATGCCGCGTGGATGATACGCCGCAGGCAGACGGGTTTTGGAGGAAGAAGATATGAAAAACAGAAATTTCGGCACAAATGCAAGACATCCGCCCGAAAGCAATGCCGCGGCGGAATATCCCCGCCGCGGCTGTTTTCTTAAACACCGCAATGTGAAATACCCCAGATAGTTACAGACAACGTTAAAAACCCGTAAATTTGGTAACATATATAACGCGGAAACGCGTTATTGATTTATTTTTGTCAAAGTTAAGCTTGCTTTTTTTAAGGACTTGTGCAATAATTAGTGCTGCATTTGGGGCAGGGGAGATTTTTTGCCGAGAATTTAGGCAGATGGGCTAATTTGCCGATTTAATAATCGATTCTCCGGGAGTAAACTCTCTTGTACGCAGGGATACTGCGGACAAATGCAAAGATTTTTAGCAAAAACGAGGTGATAATTTTGGAGCATACAACAGGCGCCTTGTTCAGTATAGGGCCGCTTGAGGTCACGGGTACCGTCACAACTACGTGGGCGATAATCCTTGTGCTCACAGTGCTCTCCATACTTGCAACAAGAAATTTGAAGGATGTTCCGGGACCGCTGCAGAACGCGGCGGAAATGGCCTTGGACAGCCTGCAGAATTACTTTGCCGGCAACCTCGGCTGGGAGAAGATGAGAAGGTATTTCCCGATGTTCGCGACCTTCTTCATTTTCATCATCGTCAGCAACTACTCAGGTCTGCTGCCCGGCGCGGGTCATCTGACCGGTTTCTCGGTGCCTACCGCGTGCCTTTCGGTCACGGCGGCGCTGGCGATAATCGGCTTCTTCACGACCCACACTATCGGCATCCGTGAGCAGGGGCTTGGCCGCTATCTCAAGAGCTTCCTCAAGCCGGTCGCAGTCATGCTGCCGCTGACCATCCTTGAGCAGTTCGTGCGTCCCTTCTCTCTGGCTCTTCGTCTTTACGGCAACCTCTACGGTGAGGAAATGGTCACTGAGAACCTGTACAACATCTTCCCGATAATCGTCCCGCTGGTCATGCAGGTGCTGAGCCTTCTGTTCTGCATGATACAGGCACTGGTGTTTACGATGCTGCTGTCCATCTATGTGGCGGAAGCAACGGAAAGCGACTAATCAAATTATAATAGTAGAAAAAATTTTCAGGAGGAAACAAAAATGGCATCATCTGGTATTATCGCACTGGCGGCCGCACTGGCCATCGCAATAAGCACTCTCGGCCCCGGCATCGGTCAGGGCATCGCATCCGCGAAGGCAATGGAAGCCATCGCACGTCAGCCTGAGGCTGCCGGCACCATCCGCTCCACCCTCATCCTCGCGCTTGGCCTTATGGAAGCTCTGACCATATACGGTCTGCTTATCGCTTTCATGCTGGTTTCCAAGATCGGCTGATACAAAAGCCGCACTATTTGAGAAGAGGAGAAAGAAGTCGTGTTAAGTATCAACTTTTCAGAGCTTTTCTGGGGAATCTTCAACTTCTTTCTGCTGTTGTTCCTGCTTAACCGTTTCCTGTACAAGCCCCTCATCAAGTTTATGGACGACCGCAAGGCGCGCATAGACGCGGGACTTGACGAGGAGAAAAAGGCGCTCGAAGAGGAGCAGGCCAATAACGACGGCATCGAGGCCGCGCTCGACGAGAAGCGCATCGAGGCCAAGTCGATAATTGAGAAGGCCGGAGCCGAGGACAAGGCCAGCCATTCTCAGGCCATATCCGAGGCGCGCAGTGACGCGGAGAAGACCGTGCGCAGCGCGCGTGAGAACGCCGCAAAGAGCGAAAAGCAGGCGGAGGAGCATATCAGGCAGCAAAGTCAGGAGCTTGCCCGGCTTCTGGCGGATAAGCTGCTGTGATTGCACGCCGGAGAAATGTGTATGAACATAAACAGCGGAAGGGGAGGTGACTCCTGAATGGGCGGTTGGAATATATTCTACGGGCTGCTGAACTTTGCCATACTTGCAGCGGCGCTGTACTTTATCGGCTGGAAGCTGGTCGTCAAGATGTTCAAGAGCCGCCGCGACCGTATCGCGGATGAGCTTGAACAGGCAAAGCAGGCCAAGGAAAAGGCCGAGAACATAAGAGCGGGGCTTGACAAAGCCCGCGCCGGAGGCGATGCTCAGGGCGAAGCCATCATCGCAAAGGCGAAGGAAACAGCAGAGCGCAGCAGCGAGGAGGCGCGCCGCGCGGATGAAAAGTCCGCCGCGGACATCGCCGCCGGTGCGCGCAGCGACGCCGAGCAGATAGATTACGAGCTGCGCCGCAAGCTCACGAATGCTGCGGCGGGCGAGATAACCGAGGCTGCGGCTCAGCTTATGAGCGCTCCCGAATACGGCGAGCGCCGCGCCGCGCTGACCGAGAAGTTTGTCGCGGAACTGAAGGACGCGATACAGGTCACGCCGGCGGACAAGGTTCGTCTTTACGAGACGGGCGAAGTGAGCGCCGTGCTGTGGTCGGAGCAGCCTCTGGAGCAGACCACTGTCGACGAGATACGCGATATCATCGCGCAGGCTTTTGACGACGACGAGGTCAACATCGAGACCGACGTCGACACGAGCCTCATCGGCGGTCTGCGTCTTCAGGTGGGCGACACCGTTTATGACGGCAGCCTTGCCCACAGACTTAATGTCATCAGAAACAGCATTGTGAGCGAAGCCGTCCCCGAAGGCGATGTCGCCGAGGCTCTGCGCGGCAGACTCAGCAAGGAGCAGAGCAAGCTTGACGCGTTCCAGGTAGGCACGGTTATCACGCTGTCCGACGGTATATGCCGTGTTTCCGGCCTGTCGGACGTTATGGCGGGCGAAATGCTGGAGTTCAGCGGCGGCCTGCGCGGCCTTGTCATGGACCTTGAGAAGGACAACGTCGGCGTCGTTATGCTCGGCAACTACGATAACGTGCAGGAGGGCGACGAGGTTCGCCGTACCGGCAAGATCATCGAAGTTCCCGTGGGCGAGGCGCTCATCGGCCGCGTCGTCGATGCGCTGGGCCGTCCTGTTGACGGCAAGGGCATCATCCACGCTACCGAGAGCCGCGCTATCGAAAGCCCCGCGCCGAGCGTGCTTATGCGCCGGCCGGTCAGTGTCCCGATGCAGACCGGTATCAAGGCTATCGACGCGCTCGTTCCTATCGGCCGCGGCCAACGTGAGCTGATCATCGGCGACCGTCAGACCGGTAAAACGGCCATCGCGCTCGATACCATCATCAACCAGAAGGGCAAGGATCTTATCTGCATTTACGTCGCCATCGGCCAGAAGGAATCCACAGTGGCCAGCTTCGTGAATAAGCTGCGCGAGCACGGAGCAATGGACTACACCATCGTTGTTTGCGCGAACGCATCCGAGCCCGCGCCCATGCTCTATATCGCACCGTATTCCGGCGCCGCGATGGGCGAATACTTCATGTACAACGGCAAGGACGTGCTCATAATCTACGACGATCTGTCCAAGCAGGCCGTCGCCTACCGTGAAATTTCCCTGCTGCTCCACCGTCCGCCAGGACGCGAAGCGTACCCCGGCGACGTATTCTATCTCCACTCCAGACTTCTGGAGCGCGCCGCGCGCCTCAGCGAAGAGGCCGGCGGCGGCAGCATGACCGCCCTGCCCATCATTGAGACGCAGGCGGGCGACATCTCGGCATACATCCCGACCAACGTCATCTCTATCACCGATGGCCAGATCTTCCTTGAGACCGACCTCTTCAACTCCGGCGTGCGCCCCGCTATCAATGTGGGTCTGTCGGTGTCCCGTGTCGGCGGCTCGGCACAGCTCGGCGCGATGAAGCAGGTGGCAGGCCGCCTGAGAATGGATCTCGCGCAGTACAGAGAGCTGGCGGCGTTTTCACAGTTCGGTTCCGATCTGGACAAGGCGACGAGAGACACGCTGCACCGCGGCGACAGAATGACCGAGCTTCTGAAGCAGGGTCAGTTCGCGCCGATGGAGGCGGCCGATCAGGTTGTGTCCATATTCGCGGCCAGCGAGGGCTATGCCGATGACGTTGAGCTTGCGGACATTGCCCGCTTCGAGAGGGAGCTGCTTGACTATGTTCACAGCAGCTATCCGGAGATAAAGGATCAGATAATGACCGGCAAGAAGCTCAGCGCGGAGCAGCTTGAGAAGCTGCGCTCCGTCATTGCCGAGTTCAAGAAGGACTTCAGATGAAATTTTGCGGAAGGGAGGCATAGCGTATGGCAAATATGCGCGCCATCAGAACACGCATAAAGAGCGTTGAGAGCACAAGGCAGATAACCAAATCCATGAAAATGGTGGCGGCCTCCAAGCTGAGAAGGACTCAGGATTCCATGGCGGCGCTCCGCCCCTTTGCAGAGACGAGCCGCAGGATGCTCGCGCATGTCGCGGCAACCGCCTCCGGAGCGGAATGCCCGCTGCTTGTGCCCCACGAGGGCGAGAGAATATGCTATGTCCTGTTCGTCGGAAACCGCGGACTCTGCGGCATGTACAACAGCGCCCTCGTCAAGTATCTTGAGGAGCTGGCGAAGGGTAAGGACTGCTTCCTCGTCGTCAGCGGCCGCTGGGGCAGGGAGGTCATTGCGGCCTCCGGCATCCCCGTGAAAAAGACCTTCGACGCCGCGAGCGATACCCCCGACTCCGCCGAGGCGCGCGAGCTTGCGGGATATCTGCGCGAGCTGTATCTCGGCGGCGAGGCGGACAAGGTAGTACTGGTGTACGAGCATTACAAGTCCGCGCTCGCGCAGGTGCCGGTGAATCTGCAGCTGCTGCCCGTGGTCGCGGGCGAGGCGGACGAGACCGCCGGAGATTACATCTTTGAGCCGGACGCCGAGGAGCTGCTTGACAGGCTTGCGCAGCTTTATCTGGACAGCACGATGCTTTCCGTGCTGCTTGAGGCCAAGACCGGCGAGCACACAGCCCGCATGACCGCCATGACCTCCGCCACCGACAATACCGACGAGCTGCTCGACGAGCTGCGCCTGCGGCTCAACCACGCGCGCCAGTCGGCGATCACGACGGAGATATCCGAGATAGCGGGCGGCGCTGCGGCGCTGAATAACAACAACTAGTAAGGAGCTCAGCTATGGAAAGAGGCATAGTAAAAAAAGTAATAGGCCCGGTAGTTGACGTTCATTTTCCCTCCGGCAAGCTGCCGGATCTGTATAACGCGGTCGAGATAAAGCTGCCGGATCGCAAGGTCACTCTTGAGGTCGTGCAGGAGATAGGCAATGGCACGGTTCGCTGCATAGCCCTCGCCTCCACGGACGGTATTTCCCGCGGACTCGAGGCTGTTGACACCGGCGCGCCGATAAGCATGCCCGTCGGTGAAGCGACGCTGGGACGTATGTTCAACGTCGTCGGCGAGCCGATCGACGGCAAAGGCCCCGTCAACGCGGATCACCATCTGCCCATCCACCGCGATCCGCCCCCGTTTACCGACATTCTGCCCTCCACCGAGGTGCTGGAGACCGGCATCAAGGTCGTTGACCTGCTCGCCCCGTATTCCCGCGGCGGTAAGATAGGTCTGTTCGGCGGAGCCGGCGTCGGCAAGACGGTGCTCATCATGGAGCTTATCCGCAACATCGCGTATGAGCACGGCGGTTATTCCGTGTTCGCCGGTGTCGGCGAGCGCAGCCGTGAGGGCAACGACCTGTGGAACGAAATGAACGAATCCGGCGTCATCAACAAGACCGCACTGGTCTTCGGCCAGATGAACGAGCCGCCCGGAGCACGTCTCCGTGTGCCGCTCTCCGGCCTGACGATCGCGGAGGACTTCCGTGACCGCAGCGGACAGGACGTCCTGCTGTTCATAGACAACATATTCAGATTCACTCAGGCCGGTTCCGAGGTCTCTGCTCTGCTTGGCCGTATGCCTTCGGCAGTCGGCTATCAGCCGACGCTGGCTACCGAGATGGGCGCTCTGCAGGAGCGTATCACCTCTACCCGCAACGGCTCCGTCACCTCCGTTCAGGCCATTTATGTTCCTGCTGACGACCTGACCGACCCCGCACCGGCGACCGCGTTTGCGCATCTGGACGCGACGACCGTTCTGTCCCGTTCAATATCAGAGCTGGGCATCTATCCTGCGGTCGATCCGCTGGACTCCACCTCACGTATTCTCGACCCGGCCGTCATAGGCAAGGAGCACTATGAGACCGCCCGTGCAGTCCAGGCCGTGCTGGAGAAGTACAGACAGCTTCAGGACATTATTGCGGTTCTTGGCATGGACGAGCTGAGCGCAGAGGACAGAGCGACCGTCGCGAGAGCGAGACGTATACAGCGCTTCATGTCACAGCCGTTCCACGTTGCGGAGAACTTCACCGGTACGCCCGGCAAGTACGTCAAGCTGGAGGACACCATCCGCAGCTTCCAGGCGATACTCGGCGGCGAGGTGGACGACCTGCCCGAGCAGGCGTTCATGCTCTGCGGCAGCATAGACGACGTTATTGCAAAGCGCGGCACGTTCTGAGGTGGAACCTATGGAGAACATGATTCATCTCTCCGTGGTCACGGCTGACGGCGTCGCGCTGGATACGCAGGTATCCTACGTCAATATCCCGACCGGCTCCGGCTCCGTCGGCGTCCTGCACGGGCATGCGCCGATGCTGTGCGCGGTGAGCGCTGGCAAGGTCAGATACACCACGGCCGACGGCGGCTCCGGCGAGATCGAGGTCGGCGACGGCGTGGCGAACGCCGGAGGCAGCGAGGTAACGTTGCTCGTAAGCGAGACAAAAAGTTAACAGTATCGAGCAAAACAGATCGTCATCGGTGATTTTTATTCCAGATGGCGATCTGTTTTTGCATCCGAGAATCAAGTGCGGAAATGGAATTATTTAAAATAAAAGCACAAAAAGGCATAAATTGAAGAATATGCGTGAAAATAAAAACAAATGATTTTGTACTTCGTCATTTTGCAACTAGCAACAGGGCAAAAATCGTCATTATTATTCATTGACGCATATGTTATGCAGTGATAAAATGGTAGTCGTTAGAGAATTATTAGTGAGGCGCGCTATGAAAAAGGTCTATGTTCTTATCGGAAATTACGGCAGCGGAAAGACGGAGCTTGCGCTGAATTTCGCCATAAACGCGGCAGCGGAGGGCGGACGCACGGAGCTGCTGGATCTTGACATGGTGAACACCTATTTCCGCCTGACCGAGCACGGCAAAATGACGGAGATGAAGGAGATACGCCTTGTCTCCCCGAACTATGCCTGCTCCGGCATCGAGACGCTGTCCCTGCCGGCGGAGGTCGCCTCCGCGTTTGACATGGATTGGGACACGGTCGTGTTCGATGTCGGCGGCGACGCTGTGGGTTCCACTGCGCTTGGCCGCTATCATCAGGACTTTGTTGACCTCGAGCCAGGCTCGCTTGAAGTGCTGAATGTTGTGAACATCCGCCGCCCGCTGGCCGGCACGGTTGAGAAGATAATCCATCTTCAGGAGGAGATGCAGATACACTCCCGCCTGAAGATAACCGGCATGATAAACAATACGAACCTTGCCCAGATGACGACTCCCGCCGAGCTGCGCGACGGCTACGAGATGATAAAGCAGGTGTCGGAGATAACGGGCGTGCCGGTGCTGTATACGTCCGGACGCAAGGAAATGCTGGACATTTTCCTCGCCGAGGGGCATGACCCGAAGTATATCGGGACACCGATGCCCATAGATACATATATGCACCGAGATTGGGACAGCTGGATAAAAGGGCTGGACGAAAAATAGGACGAATCCGCTTCGGCGGTTTGTTATAAGCAAGCAAAATTTTTTACAGAAAAGAGGTTATCTCATGGTTAAGGTGACGATCAACGAGCTTGTCTGCAAGGGCTGCGGCCTGTGCGCAAGGGCATGTCCCAAGGGCGTACTGGCGCTGTCCAAGACCAAGCTCAACGCGAAAGGCTATCACCCCGCAGAAGTAGTTAACCCTGAAGCCTGCATAGGCTGCGCATCCTGCGCACGTACTTGTCCGGATATAGCGATCAGGATAGAGAAGGAATAAGGAGGAAAAGAAAATGGCATTGACTCTTATGAAGGGTAGCGAAGCAATCGCGGAAGCCGCTATTCGCGCAGGCGCCCGTTTCTTCTTCGGCTATCCTATCACCCCGCAGACAGAGATACCTGAGTACATGTCCGCACGTATGCCCGAGGTCGGAGGCTGCTTCCTCCAGGCCGAAAGCGAGGTCGCGGCAATAAACATGATCTATGGCGCAGCCGGCACCGGCGCCCGCGCCATTACCTCTTCTTCCAGCCCCGGCATCAGCCTCAAGCAGGAAGGCATATCCTACTGCGCCGGCGCGCAGCTGCCCTGCGTCATCCTCAATGTCATGCGCGGCGGCCCCGGCCTCGGCAACATTCAGGCTTCTCAGGGCGACTATTTCCAGGGCGTCAAGGGCGGCGGCAACGGCGACTACCATCTGCTGACTTACGCTCCCGCCTCTGTTCAGGAAGCTATCGACATCATGATGTTCGCCTTTGAAAAGGCCGAGCAGTACCGTGTTCCTGTCCTGTTCCTCGCCGACGGCATCATCGCTCAGATGATGGAGCCTGTCGAGATGCCCGAGATGGTTGATTTCAAGATCGATCCCGAGAAGAAGCCCTGGGCAGCCACCGGCTGGAAGCCCGGCGATGATCCCGCAAAGCGCGCCCAGATCAACTCCATCTACATCAACACCGAGGATCTGGCCATCCATAACGACGAGCTGCAGAAGGTCTACCGTGAGATCGAGGCCAACGAGTGCATGTCCGAGGAATACAAGACCGAGGACGCCGAGTTCATTATCACCGCTTTCGGTACCGTTGCCCGTATCGCCAAGTCCGCCGTCGATGAGCTGCGTGAGCAGGGCATCAAGGTCGGCCTCTTCCGTCCCATCACCGTGTGGCCGTTCCCGTACAAGGCTCTTGCCGAGTGCGCAGGCCATGAAAACGTCAAGGCCGTGCTCGATGTCGAGTGCAACGAAGGCCAGATGCTTGAGGATGTCAAGCTTGCACTCAACGGCGCAAAGCCCACCGATTTCTTCGGTCACTGCGGCAGCCAGATGCCTACCACCGCAGAGATCGTCACTAAGATCCTCGCAATGAAGGAGGGTAAATAAATGTCCGTAGTATTTGAAAAAACCAGTCTGCTGACTGACAAGCCGTTCCATTACTGCCCCGGCTGCAACCACGGCATTATCCATCGCCTGGTGGCGGAAGCTATCGATGAGCTGAAGCTTGACGGCAACGTCATCGGCGTCGCGCCTGTCGGTTGCTCCGTCTTCGCATATCAGTATTTCAACTGCGACATGTACGAGGCCGCGCATGGCCGCGCCCCCGCAGTCGCAACCGGCGTCAAGCGCGTAAAGCCCGACACTCTGGTCTTCACCTATCAGGGCGACGGCGACCTTGCCTCCATCGGTACTGCCGAGATCGTTCACGCCGCGCACCGCGGTGAGAAGATCACCACCATATTTGTCAACAACGCCATTTACGGCATGACCGGCGGCCAGATGGCTCCGACCACTCTGGTCGGCCAGAAGACCACCACCTCTCCCTACGGCCGTGACGAGAACTGGTGCGGCGCGCCCATCAAGATCTCCGAGATGCTCGCGGCGGTTCCCGGCTCGTACTACATTGAGCGCTGCGCTGTCAACAACAACGCCAACATCATCAAGACCAAGAAGGCCATCAAGAAGGCTTTCCAGTATCAGCTTGAGGGTAAGGGCTTCTGCCTTATCGAAGTGCTGTCCACCTGTCCTACGAACTGGGGTCTCAATCCCATCGAGGCGATGAAGTGGCTGGAAGAGAACATGATCCCTTACTATCCTCTCGGCGTATATAAAGACAAGGGGGCTGCTGAATAATTATGATGAAACAGTTTATTTTTGCAGGCTTCGGCGGTCAGGGTATGCTCCTGATCGGCAAATTCGTTGCCATGGCCGCAATGCTGGACGGCAAGCACGTCTCATGGCTGCCCTCCTACGGCCCCGAAATGCGCGGCGGTACCGCGAACTGCTCCGTTATCGTCAGCGATAAGGACGTCGCCTCCCCGCTGGTCGACAAGGCCGACGTCATCGTTGCGATGAACCTGCCCTCTCTCGATAAGTTCGAGGAGCATGTCAAGCCCGGCGGACTGCTGGTCATCAACAGCTCCATCATCGAGCGCAAGTCCACCCGTGACGATATCACCGTTGTCTACTGCGACGCTAACCGCATCGCCGAGGCAGTCGGCAATCCCAAGGGCGCGAACGTCGCCATCCTCGGCGCAATGCTGGAGAAGGAGCCGATCGTTGATATCGATAAGATGACCGAGGCTATCCGCATTGAGCTTGGCGAGCGCAAGGCTCGCTTCCTCGAAGGCAATAAGAAGGCTCTTATCGCCGGTATGGAAGCTGCAAGAGAGCAGTAAATATTTGTTTTGAAAAAGCCAAGCGGCGCCTGCCGCTTGGCTTTTTTGCGTCCAATATCAATGCGGAGTTCATGCCCGCGCCCTGATATGCCCGTAGGGGATGTGCCGTTCCGCTTGTATAACAAACGGGAATATTTGGCATAATACTACCGAACAATTATTGCTTGGGGGCGGGGAAATGAAAAAATATTTTGCTACGGCGCTGACGCTGCTGGGTGCGGTTGCGCTGATGCTGGCCGGAATGTACGTGTATTCGCAGCCGGATAGCGGCGGCGACGAGACGCTGGTGACGAAGAATATAATTGTCGGCTCGGTCGAGATCGAGAGCCGCGGCGGGGACAGCTTCTATGTCCTGCGCGATAAGTTCGGCTCGGAATATATCTTTAACCGCCTGCCGGAGTGTATGCGCAGCGAGAGCTACGAGGGGCGGAACGCGCAGGTGCGATGCACTCCGGCGGACAGCTCCGGCAGACGGCTCCTGCGCGAGCTGAGCATCGACGGCAAGGTGCTCATCAGCAGCGGCACAGGCGGCTCCGGTCCGGAGCTTGCACATGTTATGGGCGCGGTGATAATCACGGCGGGCTTCCTCCTGCTGTGGCTCTTCGTTCGCCGCGTGATACGCATAGCCTCCGAAAAGAACAAAAAGAAAGACGGGTGATAACCCGTCTTTACCATTTGCTGCGCTGCAGACACTACTCTACGACACCAATAACCCACGGATTGCTGACTGCAATCCGTGGGTTATTTTTCACTTACTCAACACGCTAAAACAGCCTATCCGCGCTATCACTCGGCACGCTGTCTCAGATACGCCGTGTGGGTCAGCTCAAGCGCTGGGATCATCTGCGCAGGGGCGACGCGCACCGTGACCCAGCCCTCGCCAGAACTGCCGGACAGCACAGGAATGCCAGACTTCGACAGCGCAATTACAAGCTCAGACAGCGTCGCCGTTCCGGCTGCGCGCCCCACAAGCGTGATCTCACTGCGCGCCTCGCTGCGGGTCACACCCGCGTAGTCCGGACGCTCCGCGTCTGCAAGCAGCCGCACGCGCGAACCGCGGCCCGGCTCAAACGACGACAGCAGCCGTATCTCCACGTCGTTCGCCAGCGCCAGCGCGACCGACCGATCGTGCAGCACCTGCGAACCTGCGCCCGCGAGCAGCAGCATGTCGCGGAAATCTATTTCCTCAAGCCGCCGCGCACCGCTGACAATGCGCGGGTCGGCGGTGTATATACCGTCCACGTCCGTGTATATCTCGCAGCGCTCCGCGTCGAGCGCCGCTGCCAGCGCGACAGCAGTCGTGTCCGAGCCGCCGCGGCCGAGCGTTGTTATACTGCCCTCCGGACTGACGCCCTGGAACCCGCTGACCACGGCGATCTCGCCGCGTTCAAGCGCAGCGGCAAGCTCGCCCGCCGCGATCATCTCTATCCGCGCCTCGGCGTGGCTGCCGTCGGTGATTATGCCGGCCTGCCAGCCGGTGAACGAACGCGCCGCAAGCCCCATGCTCTCGAGCGTGATGGCCATGAGCGCCGCGGACTGCTGCTCACCAGTCGAAATGAGCGCGTCCAGCTCGCGTGCGGGCGGCTGCGAGCTTATCTCGTGTGCCATATCCAGCAGCTCATCTGTCGTATCGCCCATGGCGGACACCACGACCAGAACGCTGTGCCCCCTTCGGCGAGCCTCGGCAGCTATGCCGGCGGCTCGCCGGAGACGCTCTGTCCCGGCCAGAGAGCTGCCGCCGAATTTCTGCACTATCAGCATGGCATCCTCCGAATACATTTTTTGCCGCGGAGCCGATGCCCCGGCTCCGATGCGCGGCTTTTCGCCGTCAGTACATTATATACGCGCCCCGGCTCAGGGGTTAAAGCGAATATTTTCCGGCAGATGTGGCAAGGATGGGTGTGGAACATGTGGGGCGCCTGGATGCGCTTTATATATATAACAAGGAAGGCAGGGAGAGGGGGAGACCATGCCCGAGAGGCTCGCAAAATATCTTTGGGCGGCGCTGTGCTGGGCGCTCGTCATCGCGGCGCTGTGGCTGGCGCTGCGCTTTCTGCTGCCGTGGCTGGCGCCGTTTCTCGTGGCGCTCGGCGCGGCGGCGCTGATGGAACCGGCGGTCGGGGCTCTGGCGCGGCACGGCTGGCGCAGGAGTGTGGCCGCGGGGCTTGTGACGCTCGCGGTGCTGGCAGCCGCGGTGGGGGCAGTGTATGCGCTCGCGTCGAAGGGCGTGGATATGCTGACGGATTTCGCGCGGCAGGTGCCGGAGCTTGTCGCGTCGGCGGAGCAGACGCTGGCGCGGCTGGAGGCGCGGATGCTGGAGTACATCGCTGCCGCGCCGCAGGGCGTGAGCGGATATCTTGAGAGCGCGCTCGATTCGCTCGGCGAGAGCCTGTATAAGCTTCCGGCGGCGCTGTCGCAGTGGGGGCTGGAGCTTGTCGCGCGCACGGCGCAGGCAAGTCCGGACACACTGCTGTTCGCCGTCACGGCCGGGATCGGGACGTATTTCGCCTCCGCGTCGTACCCGCAGCTCACGGCATTTCTCACCGCGCAGATACCGGCTGGGCTTCGGCGGCGCTTTTCCGGCGTCGGCGGCAATCTGAAAGGCAGCTTCGGCGGCTGGCTGCGGGCGCAGCTGATATTGATGCTGATGACATTTTTCGAGCTGCTTATTGGCTTCCTGCTGCTGCGCGTCCGCGGCGCACCGGTCATCGCCGCGGTGACGGCGCTGGTCGATGCGCTGCCTGTGTTCGGCACGGGGACGGTGCTGCTGCCGTGGGCGGCGTACTGCCTGCTGTCGGGCGCGGCGGCGCGTGGGATCGGACTGCTGATCAGCTGGGGAGTGACGAACCTTGTGCGCAGCTGCGCGCAGGCGAAGCTGCTGGGCGATCAGATCGGGCTTGACCCGCTGGCCTCGCTCACGGCGATATATATCGGATGGCGGGTCAAGGGCGTGATCGGGATGCTGCTGTTCCCGCTGATCCTCGTCACGCTGCGTCAGCTCAATGACCGCGGCGTGATTCGGCTGTGGAAGGAGCCGTGATGGGGGTGTATTATTGCCAATGGGGAAAAGAAAATTCCGCGCTCTAATCCGTCCCCTCTCCCCCAAAAACCCAAACACAAAAAATTTTATTCCGATTGCAATAAAACACCCTGCTCGTGTATTATATAGGTGTAAAGCAAAACAAAGGGAGGGACGCGATGCTGCCCGCCGCATACAAAATGGAACCGGAGACGCCGCGCGTGAGCGGCGCGGATGAGCTTGACCGGTGCATAGAGCGCGTCGCCATGTGCGACAGGGACGCTTTCGCCGTGCTGTACCGCAGCACCAGCGGCGCGGTGTTCGCCTATGCCCTCTCCGTACTTAAAAACCGGCAGGACGCCGAGGACGTCCTGCACGACTGCTACGTGAACATATACCAGACCGCGCAGGCCTACCGCAGCGAGGGCAAGCCCATGGCGTGGATAATGACCGTGACGCGGAACCTCTGCCTGCACAAGCTGCGCGAGCGCAGCCGCCGCGCCGAACAGCCCGACTGCGATTGGGAAACTCTGCTGCGTGCGGACAGCGGTCTCGGCGACGAGGAACACCTGCTGCTGCGCGCGTGCATGGAGCAGCTCGGCGGCGAGGAGCGCAGAATATTCCTGCTGCACGCCGTGGCGGGCTTCAAGCACAGGGAGATAGCGGAGTTTATGGAGCTGCCGCTGGCGACGGTGCTGTCGAAATACTCGCGCGCCGTGAAGAAAATGAGGAAATATCTTGAGGAGGCTGAACTGTATGACTGACAGAGAGCTTGAAATGAGGGTGCAGCAGGCGTTTGACGCCGCCGCGCCGGATATATTCGATTCCGTGATGGCTGAATGCAGCGCGCCGCGGGGCAAGGTCGTAGCCCTGACGAAGAGCAGGAAGAAGAAAAGCGGCTTCGCCAAGCGTCTGCTTTCGATCGCGGCCGTGATGGCGCTGCTGATCTGTGCTGCCGCCGGCGGCGCGTATGTCAACGGACAGGAGAACGCCGTCGCATCGGTCGTGACGCTGGACGTCAACCCCAGCGTGGAGCTGCGGCTCAACGCTCGCGACAAGGTCGTGGACGCCGCGGCGCTCAACGGCGACGGGCAGGCCATTCTCTCAAATCTTGAACTGCGCGGCGAAAAGCTCAGTGCGGCGCTGGCCGACGTGATCGGCTCGATGCGCGACAACGGCTACCTGACGCCGGAGAAGAATTCCGTCCTCGTGACGGTCGATAACAGCGACACCGCCAAGGCCGAGGCGCTTCAGCAGCGCATAGATACCGCCATGGCCAAGGTCATGGAGACGGCGGATTTCGACGGCGCGGTGATAAGTCAGGTGCTCCAGAAGACGGACGAGGTAACGGAGCTTGCGCGCTCGCTGGCGATAAGCCCGGGCAAGAGCCAGTTCGTCTCGGCCATCAGCGCCGCGAGCGGCGAGAGCGTCGAGGAGCTTGCAAAGCTCAATATCAGCGACCTGAACCTGCTGAGAACGCTGAAGAATCTTGACATTGAAAATATCGTCGCCTGCGGAACGGCGGGCGCGGCGGATTACATAAGCGAGGGCACCGCGGCGCTGGAGGCGCTGAAGGCGGCCGGAGCCGAGGATGGCGTACTACCCGACGTCAATGTGGACGTGGATGTGGCGGACGGGGAGCTTGTGTACAATGTGAGCTTCTCCTTCGGCGGCTATGACTACAATTACGAGGTCAGCCCGAACAGCGGCAGCATCAGGAATTGCATGCGCCAGTTTGCAAACGACATGGAAGAGCTGGCCGAGAGTGTTGCCGACGGCTTGGAGTCCTGGGGCGAGGCTCAGGGCGATAGCTGGGAAGCATGGGGCGAAGCAACCGGTGACAAGTGGGAAGCCTGGGGCGAAGCTCAGGGCGACGCATGGGAAAACTGGGGCGAGAACTACGCCGATGCATGGGAAGCATGGGCGGAGAACTACGCCGACGAGTGGGAAGCTTGGGCGGAACAGCATCCGGACGAGTGGAGAAAGCTTATCGAGCAGTACCCTGAAAAGTGGGAAGCCTGGGCAAAGCAGCATTCCGACGAGTGGAACTCGTGGCTCAGCGGAAACGCGGACAGCCTCGGTGAGCTGGGAGAATTCCTGCGGTCGTGGACATCGCTGTTCAACAAGTGGTGGAATTGAACCGATAACGGCGCCGCCTTACCATCGGCGCCTGGCGATAAAGAGTGCCGGTCCTCCCCCTCGGCGCTCCATGAAAAAGACGTATATAGAAAAAGAAAAAGCCGCTGCGAAGCGGCTTTTTCGCGTATGTGAGGGAGAAAAAGTAATTTTACATGGTTCTCTCTTTTGCCTATTGGCAATAGCCCGAGTATGGAGACACCTCATGCGGCCTAACGGCCGCCAACGTCTCGCTGCGGCTCGGTCACGGCGCGGCTCTGACATGCCACCGGCATGTCATTCACTACCGCGTCGCCGCTTCGCTACCTGGAAGGGGCGACAAGGGGGCGGAGCAACGCCATGCGCCAGCTAACAGTGACACCACGAACGCGCATTGGCTATCCACAATTCACTCCCTGTTTTTTAAGAATTTCAGCTCTTGCAAATACTGCGCGCGTATGCTATATTATACGCTCGACAGTTAAAAGACAGATATGTATGATTATTGAGGAAAAGAAAGTGAAATTATCCAGATTTATCGGAAATAAGGCTTTTTACCGCAAGCTTTTTGCGGTCATGCTGCCGATTCTCATTCAAAACGTTATCACAAACTTCGTGAGCCTGCTCGACAACGTCATGGTCGGACAGGTCGGAACGGAGCCGATGTCCGGCGTCGCCATAGTCAACCAGCTGCTGTTCGTATTCAACCTCTGCATCTTCGGCGGCCTCGCGGGCGCGGGCATCTTCACCGCGCAGTTTTACGGCAAGGACGACCACAATGGCGTCCGCGACACGATGCGCGCCAAATATTACATCGCCCTCGGCTCAGTCGCGCTGTTCCTGCTCGTGTTCGTCCTCTTCGGCGAGAACCTGATCTCCGCCTTCCTGCACGAGGGAAACGAGGGACTTGACCTCGGCGCGACGCTCGGCCACGCGAAGGACTACATCGCCGTGATGTACTTCCAGATGCTGCCGTTCGCGGTGACGCAGGTATATTCCAGCACCCTGCGCGAGACCGGCGAGACGATGCTGCCGATGAAGGCGGGCATCGCCGCTGTGCTCGTCAACCTCGTGTTCAACTACATCCTCATCTTCGGCAAATTCGGCGCGCCCGCGCTCGGCGTCGTCGGCGCGGCTATCGCAACCGTACTCTCCCGCTTTGTCGAGTGCGCGATAGTCATCACGTGGACGCACCGACACAAGGAGCGCAACCGCTTCATCGTCGGCGTGTACGAGACGATGCGCGTCCCGCCGGAGCTTGCGCGGCAGATAGTGCGTCTCGGCGCGCCGCTGCTGATAAACGAGCTGCTGTGGTCGGGCGGCATGGCAATGCTCAACCAGTGCTACTCCATGCGCGGGCTGGAGGTTGTCTCCGCGTGTAATATCTCCTCCACGGTTTCGAACCTGTTCCTCTGCGCTGCGCTTTCGATGGGCAACACTGTTGCCATCATCGTTGGGCAGCTGCTAGGCGCGGGCGAGCTGGAGCGCGCCGTGGACGAGGACAGAAAGCTCATCGCATTCTCTGTCGCACTCAGCACCTGCGTCGGCATCGTGATGGCGCTGCTCGCGCCGCTGCTGCCGCAGCTCTACAACACCTCGGACAGCGTCAAGCAGATGGCCTCCGACATGCTCTGGGTCAGCGCCGCAATGATGCCATTCAATGCCTTCACGAATACCTGCTACTTTACGCTGCGCTCCGGCGGCAAGACGATCATCACCTTCATTTTCGACAGCGCGTACATATGGGCGATATGCATCCCCGTCGCGTTTGCGCTCTCGCGCTATACCACACTGCCGATCCTGCCGATGTTTATGATCGTGCAGTCGCTTGAAATTCTCAAGTGCGGCATCGGATTTGTGTTCGTCAAACGCAGAAAATGGGTCAACAACCTCGTCACCGACCCGACGATATAATATAAAATACAGCGATCCCCCCTGCACCGCTAATGGGCGCAGGGGGGATATCATGTATTGGAAATTTCGGTATAAGCGGTGACGCAATCAATCCAATTTGAAACCCTCGCCGTGGACTTCGGTGGAGTCCATGACAAAGGTGAAGGCTTTGGGATCGGCCTGATGGATGAGCTTCAGCGTCTGCGCGAGCACATTGCGCCGCGTGACAGTCAGGACGACCTGCTTCTCGCCGCGCGTATAACCGCCGACGGCAGGGATTATCGTCGTGCCGCGGTCGGTGTATGTGTTCAGCACGTTCGTCACCTCGTCGCCGCGGTCGGTAACGGTGTAGATGACCTTGGCGTAGTCCACGCCTTCGGCGAGTGCGTCGATGACCTTCGAGGCCACGAGAATCGCGATGGCTGAATAGAGCGCGACGTCGATGTCGCGGAAAATGAGAACTGCGAACACGACAACGCAGGCGTCAATCACGAGCAGCATCGTGCCGGACGGGAGGTTCGGGAACGGCTTTTTCATCATCAGCGCGAGCAGATCCGTCCCGCCGGTGCTTATCCCGCGCAGGAACAGCAGCCCCACGCCGAGTCCGCTCAGCGCGCCGCCGAATATCGAGGCGAGCAGGGCGTTGCTGGTGTACACGGGCAGCAACGCCGTCAGGTCGATGAACGCGGACAGCAGCAGCGTGGCGATGAGCGTCATTGCGAGGGAGCGCGGGCCGAGCAGCTTCCATGCGCAGAGCAGCAGCGGCACGTTCAGCATCAGGTTCCATATACTCACGCGGATCGGCGTGATGTACGCAAGTGCCGTCGACAGACCGGACACGCCGCCCGGCGCGATGTCGTTCGGAATGGTGAACATCGAAAGACTCAGGCCGACCAGCGCGCTGCCGACAACGCAGTACACAAGATCGGTGATGACGTCTTTCCAAGTAGATGAGCCGAATAAGCGCTTCATTAACATACCCCCGCAAATGAATATGCACTTATTCTAACACGTTTTATTCATTTTTCAACACATAATTTTCAGCCCCAGAGAATTCTGCATATCCACGCCGAGGACAGGAAGCACGCGAGATCGGCGCACAGCGCCGCGGGGATCGCCCAGCGGCTGTCCTTGACACCGGCAGCCGTGAAATACACCGCGACGACATACAGCGTCGTTTCGCTCGAGCCGATCATAACGGCGGCGGTGCGGCCGACGAGCGAGTCCGCACCATAGCGCGCGATAAGCTCCGCACTCACGCTGAGCGCCGTGCTGCCGGAGACCGGACGCAGCAGCATAAGCAGAGAGGTCTCCACCGGAATGCCCAGCGCTTTGAACACAGGCGCGAGCAGCCGCTCCAGTAGTTCCGGCAGGCCGGAGGCGCGCAGCAGATATATCACGGGGAAGAGCACGAGCAGCGCAGGGAGAATGTCGGCCATGACGCGCAGCCCCTTTTTCGCGCCGTCGGTCATTGCCGCGAAGATGTCCACGCCCTTGTAGAGCGCCAGCACACATGCGGCGGTGACGATGAGCGGCGCGGTCAGGTCGAGCAGCGTGTTCATCGCCATACGCGCGCGAGCAGCTTCGCCATTGCCAGCCCGACCGCGACGGACACGACGGAACTGAACCATACGGCGGGCATGATATCGAAAGCGGAGGCCGCGCCGTTTGCGGCGCGCACCGCGGCTATCGTCGATGGGATGAGCTGTATCGATGCCGTGTTCAGCACGACCAGCCTGCAAAGCTCGTCTTTGGCGGGTTCACCGAGACGCGCGATGCCTTGCGCGGCACGGATGCCGGCGGGCGTGGCGGCGTTGCCGAGGCCTAGGAGATTTGCGCTGACGTTCTCGCTGATGGCGGCCATGATACCGCCGTCGCGCGACGAGAGCGGGAACAGTCTGCGCAGCAGAGGGGCGAGCAGGCGGGTAAGCGCCTTGACTGCGCCGCTGCGCTCAAGCAGCTCCATCACCGCGCTCCACAGGCAAACTGCTCCCAAAAGTTCCAAAGTAAAGCTCACGGCGGCTGAAGCGCCTCCAATCAGGGCGTTTCCGGCTTCTGCGTGCGAAGCGGAGAAAAGCGCGAAAAATGTCGAAAGCAGTAGTGCAATTGTTAAGAAGTAGTTAAGAAACATGGTGTTAATGTAAATAAAATGAAGATTATAGAAATAATTGGGACAATATAAAAGAATTTGTTAATTTTAGTCGGCATGGTGTAATCTTTAGTTGACTTGAGCGAAACTTGTGATAAAATGCGAAGTGAGGTTTGTGTTAGAGATGTGGAAGGAGCAATCACTATGAAATCTACCGGAATTGTCCGTAAGGTTGATGAGCTGGGCCGTATAGTCCTCCCCATAGAGATGCGCCGTACACTGGACATCGCAGAGAAGGATGCACTGGAGATATATGTTGAAGGAGAAAATATTATTCTTCGCAAATATCAGGCATCCTGCATTTTCTGCGACAACGTGAAGGGCGTCATCCAATACAGAGGTAAGAACGTCTGCCCCGACTGCATTAACAAGCTCAAAGCAAAGCTTTGAGGACACAGGAAATCCCCCGCCGAGCGATCGGCGGGGGATTTTTAATGTCAGCGGGGAAAAGAGAAGGAGCACAATAAATATGTCCACGCACACCCCTACAGAACCAAAACTATTAAGCTATCTGTCAGCTCAAACGCCTGCTTATCAGACCTTGATCTTCTCCAGCAGGGCTTCGACCTTCTCGGCAAGCTCCTTGAGCGCGCCGGGGGTGAAGGGGGAGCGGAATCCGGCTTCGGGCAGCAGATCGGTCCAGAGCTTTTCACCGCCCTGCTTCGACAGGCGGATGTAGCGCGCGAAGGCGTCGTCATAATCCTCCTGAGAGGCGAGCAGGAAGTCGAACGCTGCGGTCTGGGCGAGGCAGTAGTCTATGTAGTAGAACGGGCTTTCGTAGATGTGCATCTGATACTGCCAGCGGGTGCCCTCCTCAAGGTAGGTCATGCCGTCCATGGAGATGTGCGGGCGGTACTGATGCTCAAGCTCCAGCCACGCGGCCTTGCGCTCGGCGGGGGTCATGTCGGGGTTCTCGTAGACGATGTGCTGGAATGCGTCGACTATCGTGCCGTAGGGGATGAAGGACAGCGCATCGAGCGCGTGGGCGAAGCGATACTTTGCCGCGTCCTCACCGAAGAACTTGTCCATGTACGGCCACGCGAAGAACTCCATGCTCATCGAGTGGGTCTCGGCAGTCTCCATGCCGCCGCAGCCGATCTCAAGCGCGAAGCGGTTGTCGGCGATGAGGTAGGCGTTGAGCGCGTGTCCGGCCTCGTGGGTCATGACGTCCACGTCGCCGGCGGTGCCGTTGAAGTTCGCAAGAATGAAAGGCTGCTTGTACTTCGGGAACTCCGTGCAGTAGCCGCCGCCCCACTTGTTCTTGCGGGAATCGACGTCGAAGGCGTCGTTATCAATCATCATGTCGATGAATTTGCCGGTCTCCTCGCCCATGGCGTGGTACATCTCGCGCGCAGCAGCGAATATCTCGGCCTTGCCGCCAGCGGGAACGGGGTCGCCGCCGGGGATGATGACGTCGTTATCGTAGAGCTTGTAGTCGTCGATGCCGAGGCGCTTGGCGTTCTCGGTGCGCAGGCGGGAGACGACGGGGACGATGTCATTCAGCACGTTCTCGCGGAATGTCTTGACCTTGTCCTGATCGTAGTCGATGCGCCCCATGCGGTGGTAGCCCAGCTCGACGTAGTTCTTGTAGCCCATCTTCTTGGCCATGCGGTCGCGGACGTGGACCATGCGGTCGTAGATGTCGTCCAGCTCAGCGCTGTGCTCCTTGAGCACCTTGCCGAGGACTTCGTATGCCTCGCGGCGGGTCTCGCGGTCGTCGCTCTTGGCGTACTTCATCAGCATCGCGCGCGGCAGAGTCTCGCCGCGGAACTCGAACTCAAGCGAAGCCATGAGCTTGGAGTACTCGCTGACAAGCTTGTTCTCCTCGACCAGATCGTCGATTATCTCGGGAGACATGCTCTTGCGGCTGACCTCGAGGTGCTTGAACAGCACGGGGGACAGGCGCTCCTCCAGCTCGGCGCGGAACGGGGAATCGAGCAGCGTAGAGGCGTACTGAACCATGTAGTTCTCGGCCTCGGGGCCGATCTCGTCGTAATAATCCTTCTCCGCGACGTAGAACTCGTCAACGGTATTTATCGAATAGCGCATATAGGAGAGAGATTCGGCGGTTCTGTAATCGCAGAGGAGCTTGAGATAATCCTCGCGGGCGGCGAGGATCTCGTCCACGCTCTTTGCATTGCGGGTGCGGGCGAGCACGTCGTCCATGACGGCCTTGATCTCTTCAATAGTTACGCGCTTATAGGGAAGCTCGGAAACCTTCATGTGAAAAACATCCTTTCGTGAGTGTTAAAGGTATTTTACTACATGACAGCGCGTTTTTCAAGAGCCTATGCAGGGGGGACGGGGTGTTGGTTTTCATGCCCTGCAATGCGCGGGATTATCTCTCCCTCAGTCGCTTGCGCGACAGCTCCCTCATCAGAGGGAGGCAAGGGGATGCCCGTTATTTTATGCCGCACCATCTTGGCGCCCTTTTTAGGGGAGCTGTCGGCGTAGCCGACTGAGGGGTTGCCGGTGGGGGGATATTGCCATTAGGGAAAAGACAAGGCAATATACAGGCCTCCACTGTCATTCCGAGGAGCGAAGCGACGTGGGAATCCGTTCTCTTTGAGTCGGAAGTGCATTTTTGTGCGGTGCATAGGGGACGCGGATTGCGAAGCCCACCTGAGGTGTAAGTTCGCATTAGCCAAATCAAAGATTTGGATGCTCACTTAAGTTTGCGAACTGGCTTCGCAATGACAGGTTGTTTTTACGCGGCTCTTTCTTTTCCCCTCTGCTCTAGTCTCTCCTCTGGTGACCCATTCGGCGCTTCGTGCCACTGTCTCGCTGCGGCTCGGTCACGGCGCGGCTCTGATATGCCCCGGCATGTCATTCACTACCGCGCCGCCGCTTCGCTACCCTAGAAGGGGCAGCGCTCCGCGGCGAAGATTCAACAGCGCCGATTCCAAAGCGGGGACATGACGCAAAACCAGGGCTGGTCAAAGCGAAATATATGTGTTATAATATATATTCCAAAACTATGTTCAGGGAGAATCGCCATGAATGATATAAATAAACAGCTGATAGACTTTATCTCCGCGAGCCCCAGCGCTTATCACACGGTCGAGAACGTCCGGCGCGAGCTGGATGCCGCCGGCTACACGGAGCTTTTCGAGGGCGACGACTGGAGCGTCACCGCGCCGGGCAAGTACTACGTCCGCCGCAACGGTTCCTCCATTATCGCGCTGCGCCTGCCGAAGCCGGATTTCCGCGGCTTCATGGTCATGGCCGCGCACAGCGATTCGCCGTCGTTCAAGATCAAGTGGAACTCTGACGTCAAGGCAGCCGGAATGTACACCATGCTCAATGTTGAAAAATACGGCGGGATGCTGTGCTCCACATGGCTCGACCGCCCCCTCTCCGTCGCGGGGCGCGCTATAGTCGCAGAGGGCGAGCGAATGGTGTCCAGACTCGTGAACGTCGACCGCGACCTCGCGGTCATACCGAACGTCGCAATACATATGGACAGAAGCGCCAACGACGGCAAGAGCTACAACGCGAACGTCGATATGCTGCCGCTCATCGGCTCCGCGGAGCTGAAAACCGGCTTCAAGGCCATCGTCGCGCAGAGCCTCGGTGTCGCCGAGGATGCGCTGCTCGCGGGCGACCTGATCCTCTACCCGCGCGAACGCGGCTGCGTCTGGGGCGCGGAGAACGAGTTCGTCTCCTCCGCACGGCTTGACGACCTCCAGTGCGTTTACGGCTGCCTGCGCGGACTGCTGGAGGCCGCCGACGGCGAGAGCGCCGCAGTGCTCAGCGTGTTCGACAACGAAGAGGTCGGCAGCGGGACGAAGCAGGGCGCGGATTCCAGCTTCCTTGAGGATGTGCTGTGCCGCGTGAGCGCCGCGCTCGGCTGCAGCGACGTGCAGTACCGCGCGCTGCTGACCAACAGCTTCATGGTGTCCGCCGACAACGCCCACGCCGTGCACCCGAACCATCCCGAGTACGCCGACCGCAACGACCGGCCGGAGATGAACAAGGGCATCGTCATAAAGCATAACGCGAACCAACGCTATACGACCGACGCTGTCTCCGCCGCCGCCTTCGAGGCGGTGTGCCGCCGCGCGGAAGTTCCGGTGCAGAGCTTCACCAACCGCGCCGACATCGCGGGCGGCTCCACGCTTGGGCATATCAGCGCCGCGCATGTCTCTATAAACACGGTCGATATCGGCCTTGCGCAGCTCGCGATGCATTCCGCGTATGAGACCGCCGGAGCGAAGGACACCGAGTACCTCGCCGCCGCCGCGCGCGAATTCTTCGGCAGCAGCTTTACCCAGCGCGGCGAAATTACGGAAATTTGAAAGATCAGGGATAGGACATGAGAGAGAAGATAAGCAGATTTCTTGCGATACTGCTGTGCGCGGCGCTGATCATTGCGCTGCCCTGCGCGGCGTTTGCCGACGGGGAGGACGGCGGCGAAACGCCTGTTGATCCGGCTCCGGTCGCCCCAACGCCTGCGGAAACCGAAGCCCCCGTTGAGCCGACCTCCGCTCCGGAGCAGACACCAGCGCCGGAGCAAAGCTCCGCCCCGGCGTATACCGTGCCGGAGGAGCAGGTGGACGAGGTCATTGTCACTGCCGAGACCGTGGAGGACGGCGTGCTGGATTCCGACGAGCTGAAGGAGCTGATAGAGAACTTTCTCGACGAGCGCGGCATAGCGCACGACCGCTTCCGCCTCGGCTACACCTACACCGGCACCAACGAGACCTGGTATTATAACGGCGACGTGTGGAGCTACAGCGCGAGCGTGTACAAGCTGCCGCTGATGATGATGCTTGCGCAGAAGGTCGCAAACGGCGAGTTGAAGCAGGACGACAAGGTCTGCGGCGTTGATCTTACATATGCCGAGACCTCCGTGCTGACCTACTCGAACAACGACTACGCCCATGTGATGATACATTATTTCGACTCCGAACAGGACTACCGCGAGCAGCAGGTCAAAATGTCTGACGTGCCGGTCGAGGATATTCCGGAGCGGTATTATATCAGCAGCCATTTTTCGCCGCGCTTCGTGATCGGCGTGCTGCGCAATCTATATGAGAACCCCGACCAGTTCCCGAACATAGTGGAGTGCCTCAAGGTGGCGACGCCGGGGCAGTATCTCAGCCGGACGCTGGGCGACGAGTACGAGGTGGCGCAGAAATACGGCGCGTATGAGCAGTTCAACAATATCGCCGGCATCGTCTACATGCCGCATCCGATCCTTATCGCGATAAATACTACCTGGGTCGGCAACGCGGAGCGGGTGCTGGCCGACGCAGGCAAGCTGCTGGCGGACTACACACTGACGCTGGACGCGCGGCTCGAGGAGCGCGAGAAGGCCGCAAAAGCAGAGGAGGAGCGCAAGCTTCAGGAAGAGGAGGCCGAGCGCAAGCGCCTTGAGGAAGCGGCGGCGCAGGCCGAGGAGGAAGCGCGCATCGCCGAGGCGCAGGCCGTTCAGGAGCAGGCGTTCGCAGAGGAAGCGGCGGCAAATGAGGCCGTTGCCGCGCGCAATCGCGTGATATGCGCAGTTGTTGCGGTCGTTGTGATCGCGGCGGTGATTGCCATCGCGGTCATAAGCGGGAAGAAGAAAAAGCGCCGCCGCGCCGCCCATCGCGGCCGCCATTCGGCGTAAATAAAGCATAGTGGTGATGTGGATGAAGAAATTGATATGCGCCGTGCTCATACTGTGTATGGCGTTCAGCCTCTGCGCCTGCGGCGGCAGCACCTACGGGGTGCGCGAGCTGGAGGTGCTTGTGGAGCAGGAATATTCCCTTGCTTTCCGCAATGACGACAGTACTTATAACTACGTGACCGCTGCCATCGAGACGCTCAACGCCGAGGGCACGGTCGGCGACCTGACCGGCAAATGGTTCGGCTCCAGCATAATCGACTTCAAAAAGGATGCCAAGGCGCTCGAAAAGGTCGGTATGCCCGAGCCGAGGACGTTTATAATCGGCGTGGACATCAACTCCTTCCCCATGGCCTATGTCGTGGACGGGAACTACTGGGGCTTCGACGTGCAGCTTGCGATGGCAGTGTGCGAACGCCTCGGCTGGACGCTGCAGATCCAGCCGATAGAGAAGGAGAACGTGTATGTCGAGCTGTCCTCCGGCAATATTGACTGCGCATGGGGCGGAATCGCGCTCGACCAGACGGAGGTTGACTCCGGAAAGTACACGCAGTACGGCCCCTACGTGAGCAACAATATTGTGGTTGCCGGACGCAACGGCTCCACAATCTGGAATAAGCTAAAGCTCGGCGGGCGTACCATGGCTATGTGCTCCACGGAGGAGTCTATGGCTGCGCTGGAGACCGATCCGAAGCTGGCGAAGCGCCTTGGGCAGATAATCCGCCTTGCGGGTGGAACGCTGGAGTGCTTCGAGTATCTGTACTCAGGCAAGTGCGATGTTGTGCTTACGGACAGCACGGCGCTCTATTACTATAATTGCCATTAAACATTAAAAATCGGGCGGTCTCGCCCGATTTTTTGAAATGAGGGGCTTATGAAAAAACTGCTGTGCGGGCTTCTTGCGGCGGTGCTGCTTGCGCTGTGCGCCTGCGGAACGGATGCGCCCGTAAAAACAGAGCTGCCTGCTCCGGAACAGACTGCGCCGCCGGCGCCGTCTTTGCCGGTCGCTGTCGAAACGCCGATACCCGAACCGGAGGACACAGCGCTTGTGCGTGTGCGGGATTATATTCCGGACATATGGGTCGATCTGCGCTACGCAGGGGAGAACAATTTCACCGGCGCGGCGATATACGATTTCAGCGACGCATATCTGCGCTACGGTACGGTGAAAAAGCTTGCCGCGGTGCAGGAAGCGCTGCGCGGCGAGGGACTGAGCCTGCTCATATGGGATGCGTACCGACCGCAGTACGCGCAGCGGCTGCTGTGGGAGCGCTGCCCAGATGCGAACTTCGTCGCAAATCCCGACACCGGCGGCTCGAAGCATTCGAGCGGCGGCACAGTGGATATTACGATTTGTACTTCCGACGGTGCGCCCATGGAGATGCCTTCCGAGTTTGACGAGTTCTCGGCATTGGCCGACCGCGATTACTCGGATGTGAGCGCCGAGGCCGCCGCGAACGCGGAGAAGCTGGAGCGGCTGATGGACGCGGCGGGCTTCGACGGGTATTCCGCCGAGTGGTGGCACTATACCGACCGCGACGGGTATGAGATAGAGGATATGGCGATAGGGTGAGATGACCGTTGTGCTCCTCAATCGTCATCGTAGGGGACGGCCTCTGTGCCATCCCGAAAATGCTGTATTCTTCACTTATGTAAAAGTTGCCGCGCTTGACTAAAACCAACCTGTCACTGGCTTCGCAATCCGCATCCCCTATACATGATGTGAAAACGTACTGCCGTCGCAAAGGGAAACGGATTCCCACGTCGCTTCGCTCCTCGGAATGACAATCTTTTCTTTACTCGGCTCTTTCTTTTCTCCCCTGCTCTGGTATCAACTCTGGCGACCCCTTTCCCCAGTGTGCGCACTGGGGACTTCCCCTAGAAGGGGCAGCGCTTCGCGGCAAAGATTCGCCCTTGGCGCTCCTCTTAGGTAGCGAAGCAGCGGCGCGGTAGTGACCGAGCCGCAGCAAGACGCTGTCAGCAAAGCTGACTGAGGGGTCGCCAGATTTGGACTATTGCCAATAGGTAAAAGAAACCGTGCACCACAAATCACATCGTACCGACCGGATCGTTTCGACGATCCGGCTTTTTCCTGTTGACCGATTGTAATAAAAGTGATAAAATATTATGTCTTAAAATGGGTTAATTATGTAAAGACAAGAAACAACGGGAGAAACGGTATGTGGCTTTCTGATAAATGGCAGGATTTTGAACTGCTCGACTGCTCCAAGGGCGAGAAGCTGGAGCGCTGGGGCAAATACTATCTCGTGCGCCCCGATCCGCAGGCGATATGGGACACGCCCCGCCACAACAAGCACTGGAACGACCGCGACGCGCGCTATCGCCGCAGCGAAACGGGCGGCGGCAGCTGGGACAAGGGCGGCCTGCCCTCAAACTGGCAGATACACTACGGCGAGCTGACCTTCAACGTCAAGCCCATGAACTTCAAGCACACCGGACTTTTCCCCGAACAGGCCGCGAACTGGGACTGGGCGATGGCAAAGATCCGCGCGGCGGGACGTCCGATAAGTGTCCTCAATCTCTTCGGCTACACCGGCGCGGCGACTGTCGCCTGCGCGAAGGCCGGGGCGCAGGTCTGCCATGTTGACGCCGCAAAGGGCATGGTCGCGTGGGGCAAGGAGAACGCCGCCGCGTCCGGCCTCGCCGATGCGCCGATACGCTGGATAGTTGACGACTGCGGAAAATTCGTCGAGCGCGAGATACGCCGCGGCCGCCGCTATGACGCGATAATCATGGACCCGCCGTCCTACGGGCGCGGCCCCGGCGGCGAAGTGTGGAAGCTGGAACAGAACCTCTGGCCGTTCGTGTCGCTCTGCGCGGGCGTACTGAGCGACGATCCGCTTTTCGTAATCATAAATTCCTATACGACGGGGCTTTCCGCCTCTGTCCTCAGCTACGTCACCGAGAGCATTTTCACGAAGAAATTCGGAGGCCGGTCGGACAGTCAGGAGCTTGGCCTCCCCGTGACCGACAGCGGCCTGTATCTCCCCTGCGGCGCGACCTGCCGCTGGGAGCGGTGATTTTCCTGCATTAATACCCGCATTTCGGAGAATATTTATTATATGAACATAATCAGCTTCAAAAATGTGCATTTCACCTACCCCGGCGACGATCAGGAGAGCCTGTGCGGCATCGACCTTGACATCGCCGCGGGCAGCTTCGTCGCCGTGCTGGGGCACAACGGCTCCGGCAAATCGACGCTTGCAAAGCATATGAACGCCATCCTCGTCCCCGACGAGGGGCAGGTGCTCATCGACGGCATCGACACCGCCGACGAGGATCGCGTTATCGACGTGCGCCGCACCGTGGGCATGGTGTTCCAGAACCCCGACAACCAGATAGTCGCAAACGTCGTGGAGGACGACGTAGCCTTCGCGCCCGAAAACCTCGGCGTCCCGCCCGAAGAGATTCGCAGGCGCGTTGACGAGGCGCTAAAGCAGGTGGACATGTACGATTTCCGCATGCATGCGCCGCACCTCCTGTCCGGCGGGCAGAAGCAGCGCGTCGCCATTGCGGGCGTCATTGCAATGCAGCCGCGCATAATCGTCCTCGATGAGCCGACCGCGATGCTCGACCCGCAGGGGCGCGCCGAGGTCATCGGCACGATAACGAAGCTCTGCCGCGAAAACGGCATGACCGTGGTGCTGATAACGCACCATATGGACGAATGCGTCGGAGCCGACAGGCTTATCGTCATGTCGAACGGGCACATTGTCGCCGACGGCACACCGAAAGATGTGTTTGCCGACGTTGCGCTGATGGATCGCGAGGGACTGTCCGTCCCAGCAACGGTGCGGCTCATGCATGAGCTGCGCGACGCCGGCTGGGCGCTGCCGGAGGATGAGCTGGACGTCGAGGACTGCGCCGATGAGCTTTCAGATTTCATAAAGAGGAAAGAAAATGGCTGATATAACCGTGGAGAGCCTGAGCCATGTATACAGCGAGGGCACCCCGTTTCGCAGAGTTGCGATAGAAGATATAAACATAAGCATACCGCATGGGCAGCTTGTCGGCATCATCGGGCACACCGGAAGCGGCAAATCGACCTTTACCCAGCACCTCAATGCCCTGCTTCAGCCGACAACGGGCAGAGTGCTTGTCGGCGGGCAGGACATAAACGCCGACAAGATAAGCCGCCGCAACGTCAAATGGCAGGTCGGCCTCGTGTTCCAGTACCCGGAGCACCAGCTGTTTGAGGAGACCGTGTATCAGGACATCGCCTTCGGCCCGCGCAACATGAAGCTCAGCGACAGCGAGGTCGACGAGCGCGTCCGCGAGGCGGCGGACTTCGTCGGCGTGGACGAGAAGCTGTTCGACGGCTCGCCGCTGGAGCTGTCCGGCGGGCAGAAGCGCCGCGTCGCCATCGCGGGCGTTATCGCGATGCGACCGGGCGTGCTGATACTCGACGAGCCGACCGCCGGGCTTGACCCCGCAGGCTGCCGTCAGATAATGGACAATATCCGTGATTACCGCGAGCGCACCGGCTCGACCGTCATCGTCGTCAGCCACAGCATGGACGACGTCGCGCGCTTCACAGAGCGGCTGATAGTTTTCGACCACAGCCACGTCGTGATGGACGGGACGCCCGCCGAGGTGTTCTCGCAGCCGGAGAAGCTGTGCGGCATCGGTCTTGCCGTCCCGCAGGCGACGCGCATTGCCATGGCGCTGAAAGCGCGCGGCATCGCGCTGCCGGAGTCGATATACACCTATGAGCAGCTGAAAGCCGCGCTGCTGGAGCTGAAGGGGGTGGACATATGCTGAAGGACATCACCCTCGGCCAGTACTTCCCAGGAGACACTATAGTCCACCGGCTAGACGCGCGCACGAAGCTGATACTTGTCGTGCTGTACATCGTCGCGCTGTTCCAGTCGAACGGCTGGGTGTCGTACGTCGCGGTGGTGCTGGCGACGGCTGCGTGCATGGCGCTGTCGCAGATAAAACCTGCGACGATATTCAAGGGGCTGAAGCCGATGCTGTTCATCATCGTGCTGACCGCCGCGCTGAACATTTTCTACACGCAGGGCACGCCGATAATCCCTGGCTGGATAATCACATGGGAGGGCATCGCGCGCTCCGTGAAAATGATCCTGCGCATCGTGCTGCTCATCACCGGCACCTTCCTCCTGACCTACACCACCAGCCCCATCGCACTGACCGACGGACTGGAGATGCTGCTCAATCCGCTGAAGAAGATCAAGGTTCCCGTCCATGAAATGACGATGATGATGAGCATGGCGCTCCGCTTCATCCCGACGCTCATCGAGGAGACGGACAAGATCATGTCCGCGCAGAAGGCGCGCGGCGCAGATTTTGAGACGGGCAGCCTCATCCAGCGCGCGAAGGCGCTGCTGCCGGTGCTGGTGCCGCTGTTCGTGTCGGCGTTCCGCCGGGCGGACGAGTTGGCCGTCGCAATGGAGAGCCGCTGCTACCACGGCGGCGAGGGGCGCACGAGCATGAAGCAGCCCAAGATGCTCCGGCGCGACTGGGCGGCGCTCATAATCGGCGTTGTGTTCCTCGCGGCGATGATAATTATGAAGAAGTTTGGGATTTGAGCCTATGAAAAACATTGCCCTGCGCCTGCGCTATGATGGCAGCCGCTATCACGGATGGCAGGTGCAGAAGAACGCGATCACCGTGGCGCAGACAATGGAAGAGGCGCTGGCAAAGGTCTGCGGCGAGCGGGTGAAGCTCACCGGCTGCGGCAGGACGGACGCGGGCGTCCACGCGCTGCGCTACTGCGCGAATTTCCACAGCGACTGCACCGTGCCGGTAGACCGTATGCCGCTCGCGGTGAATTCCCGCCTGCCGGACGATATCGCCGTGGTCGACGCGGTGGAGGTGCCGGACGATTTCAACGCCATCGGCTCCTGCGTGAAGAAGGAGTATGTCTATAAGATACTCAACAGCCGCATACCCGACCCCTTTCTGGCCGACCGCGTGTGCTTCTATCCGCAGCGGCTCGACATCTCACTGATGCAGGCCGCGGCGCGCGCCTTTGAGGGGACGCACGATTTCAAGGCCGTCCGCAGCGAGGGCACGCAAACGAAAACGACCGTGCGCACGGTGTACTGGTGCCGCGCCGAGAAGGACGGCGACCTGATAACCGTTTCGATATGTGCAAACGGCTTCTTGTACAACATGTGCCGCGCCATGGTCGGCACGATGGTCTACGCGTCCTACGGCAAGCTCATTCCGGAGGAGATACCGGCGCTGCTTGAAAAGCGCGACCGGCGGCTCACTGGCCCCACGATGCCGCCGCAGGGGCTGTACCTCAACCGTGTCTGGTACGACGGCGCTGCCGGCGCAATGATGGAAAAACTTCCTTAAGATTAATTTGCTATATTTGTTCATAAACTTGTGTTACAATATAATTTGCATAAGAAGCAAAGTTGACAATACTTTCAGAAAAGGATGCTGATACATATGAGAGCTGTCATTGATATAATCCTTCTGGCGATAATCGCCTTGTGTACGTGGGGCGGCTATAAGCGCGGCCTTATAGGCGGGATCGCGGGGCTGCTGGCCATCGTCATCGCACTGTTTGGCGGAAGCCTGCTGTCCTCGGCGTATTCCGGCGAGGTAATCCCCGCGCTGGAGCCGTTCGTGGACGGGTATATTGACTCTCAGCAGAACCGCGAAGAGGTGCTCGACAGCCTCGGCTACGGCAACAGCGACAAGTCTCTCAACGATATTCTCGCCGAGGACCCCTCCCTGCGCTACGACTATGCCTATGAGTGCATGGAGCGCATCGGGTTCTACGAGAAGCGCTCCGAGGAGATGGCAACCAAGGCCGTCGCGTATGCCGACAGCGAAAACGTCAGCATGACGGAGGCCGTCGTCGCTGTGCTGTGCAGGACGATAACCCATGTCGGCGGGCTGATGCTGGCATTCCTGCTGATACTCATCTTCCTCATCGCCATCGCGAATGTCGGCAACTTGTCATTCAGGCTGCCGAATATGGAGACGCTCGATGAGATAGGCGGCGCGGTGCTGGGCTTCGTGAAGGGCTTTATCTACTGCGTGCTGCTGTGCTGGGTGCTCAGCTTCTTCGGCCTTATCATCGGCAAGAGCACCATGAGCGACACCGTGCTCGGCCGCTTCTTCCTCGCCTTTGAATTTATCACCAAGGGGCTGATGTGACGCCCTGCGGCTTCCGGCGGGAAGCCGAAACCCTATTTAGTATCGGTTGACAAGGGCAACCACGGTTTTGGCGGGCAGAAATGCGCCCATACTTCTTCAAAGTCCTTGACAATACAGTAAGTATTCTCTGCGGCCTTTTCATCGTCTGGCCACATTTCTGCTCCGCCAAAACTGCTGCGCACCTGACAGGGATGGATTTTTGAGTGTTTTTTGCTTTTCGAGACGCAGACGGGCTGCCGCCCTTCTATAATTCAAATCAAAGCCCAACGAAGTGGGTTCGATTTGAGAAGGAAGAAGGCGATTGCAGAGTGCAGCTTTTGCCGTGAGGCGGAAGCGGAACGGTGCAAGCTTCTTCTGACGAGACGGAAAGACGCACTGTCAGGCGTGTCTGACCTTGTTAACCGATACTACCCTCAGGAGGTAACAATGCAACCTACAATGTGTTCCCGCTGCGGCAAAAATGTGGCTATCGTGTTCATCACGAAGATAGAAAACGGGCAGACAAAAAACGAGGGGCTTTGCCTCAAGTGCGCCCGCGAGCTGCATATTAAGCCCGTAGATGATGTTATAAACAAAATGGGCATCTCCGACGAAGACCTTGACAGCATCACCGGAGATATGATGAACGCCCTCAGCGGCGTTGAGGACATGATGGACGTGGACAACGACGGCTCGGACGATTCCGAGGACGACGGCAAGACCGCGACCTTCCCCTTCCTCAACCGCCTGTTCGGCGGCCCCCCGACTCCGCCTGCGCAGGGCGACGGCGCGCAGAATAACGACCGTCAGCCGCGTCAGGACGGCGACAAGGCGCCGAAGCAGCCCAAGAGAAAATTCCTTGATAATTACTGCATCGACCTCACCGCCCGTGCGCGTGAGGGCAAGCTCGACAGCATGATAGGCCGCGAGGAGGAGCTGGAGCGCGTTATCCAGATCCTGAACCGCCGCCAGAAGAATAACCCCTGCCTTATCGGCGAGCCGGGCGTCGGCAAAACGGCTATAGCAGAGGGGCTTGCGCAGCGCATCGCGATGGGCAACGTCCCCTATAAGCTTCAGGATAAGCAGGTGTTCCTGCTCGACCTCACCGCGCTTGTCGCGGGTACGCAGTTCCGCGGTCAGTTTGAGAGCCGCATGAAGGGCCTGATCGAGGAGATACGCAAGCAGGGCAATATTATCCTCGTCATCGACGAGGTGCACAATATCGTCGGCGCGGGCGACGCCGAGGGCAGCATGAACGCCGCAAATATCCTCAAACCCGCGCTCTCCCGCGGCGAAATTCAGGTCATCGGCGCGACGACCTTTGCCGAGTACCGCAAACATATCGAGAAGGATTCCGCGCTTGAGCGCCGCTTCCAGCCCGTCACGGTCAACGAGCCGTCGATAGAGGACAGCGTCAAAATTCTGCACGGCATATCGCACTACTACGAGGACTACCACGGCGTCGAGATATCCGACGAGATGTGCCGTCAGGCGGTGCTGATGAGCGAGCGGTATATAACCGACCGCTTCCTGCCCGACAAGGCCATCGACCTTATCGACGAGGCATGCTCCGACGTGAACCTCAAGGACGAAGGCATCCGCCGCAGAATGCTGGCCGAACGCGACCTTGAGAACGTGAAATTCGAGCGCGACGCGCTGATGAGCGAGGACGCTCCGGAGGGCGGCTTCACCGACGAGATGCTCGATAAGCGCTATGCCCGCATTGCGGAGCTGCGCAGCAAGGAAATGCAGCTCGAAAGCGAGCTTGCGGAGCTCAAAGCGCAGGGGCGGCCGAAGCTCACGATGGATAATCTCGCAAGAATAATCGAGCTTTGGACGAAAATACCTGCCTCCAGCATCCGCGAGGATGAGCTGGAGCGGCTGTCGAAGCTTGACGAGCGCCTGCGCGAGCATATAGTCGGGCAGGACGAGGCGATAAGCGCGGTCTGCGCCGCGATAAAGCGCAACCGCATCGGCCTTCAGGTCAAGCGCAAGCCTGTCAGCTTCATATTTGTCGGCGGCACCGGCGTCGGCAAGACGGAGCTTGTAAAGAGCCTTGCGGCCGATCTGTTCGACTCGCCGGAGTCGCTGATACGGCTCGACATGTCGGAGTTCATGGAGAAATTCTCCGTCTCGCGCATCATCGGCTCGCCTCCCGGCTACGTCGGCTATGATGAGGCGGGGCAGCTCACTGAGAAGATACGCCGCAAGCCGTACAGCGTTGTGCTGTTCGACGAGATAGAGAAGGCGCACCCCGACGTTATGAACATCCTCCTCCAGATCCTGGATGACGGTCGCATAACCGACGCGCAGGGGCGCACCGTGAACTTTGAAAACACCATCATAATCATGACCACCAACGCCGGCAGCAACAGCAAGTCCGGCAGCGTCGGCTTCGGCGGCAGCTTGAGCGACATGAGCCGCGAGCGCACGATGAAGGCGCTCAACGAGTTCCTGCGTCCGGAGTTCATAAACCGTGTCGATGAGGTCATCTGCTTCAACCAGCTCACCGAGACCAACTTCCGCGCCATCGCCGAGCTCATGCTGGGCGAGCTGCGCGAGAACATGGAGCGCAAGAACATCGCCCTCACCTGGGACGACAGCCTTGTTGACCACCTTGTCCGCGAGGGCTACTCCGTGACCTACGGTGCGCGCAACCTGCGCCGCCTTATCCAGAAGCAGGTCGAGGATCAGATAGCCGAGGGCATCATCGCACGACGGGGCGAAAGCTCGTCGCAGATCATGCTGTCGGCGGAGAACGGCAAAGTCGAAGTGAGGATAGCATAATGGCTGTTATAGAGATAATTCAGGGCGATATCACGCATCAGAGCGTGGACGCGATAGTCAACGCGGCGAACTGCTCGCTGCTTGGCGGCGGCGGGGTCGATGGCGCGATACACCGCGCCGCGGGGCCGGAGCTGCTGGCCGAGTGCCGCACGCTGCACGGCTGCGAGACGGGCAAGGCCAAGATCACCGGCGGCTACCGTCTCCCCGCGAAGCACGTCATCCATACCCCCGGCCCCGTGTGGCACGGCGGCGCGCACGGCGAGGATGAGCTGCTGGCTTCGTGCTACCGTTCCTGCCTGCTGCTCGCGGCGGAAAACGGCTGCAAGACTGTCGATTTCCCGTCGATAAGCACGGGCGTGTACCATTTCCCGCTTGACCGCGCGGCGAAGATCGCGATAAGCACCGTCATCGCCGTGACCGCCGCGCATCCGGAGATAGAGCGCGTGCGCATGGTGTGCTTTGACTCACGCACGAAGCAGGCATATGAAAATGCGCTACGCGAGGTGCGCGGATGAAGCGGCTCGTAAGGCTGCAATATAATTCTCCGGTCGTGCTGACTTTCGCGCTGCTCTCGCTTGCGGCGCTGCTGCTGGACAAGTTCACCGGCGGCTGGACGACGGTGAAGCTCTTCAGCGTTTACCGCTCGCCGCTGACGGATATTCTGACCTACCCGCGCTTCGTGCTGCACGTGCTGGGGCACTCCGGATACTCGCATTATATCGGCAACATGATGATGATACTCGTCGTCGGACCGCCGCTGGAGGAGAAATACGGCAGCCGCAGTCTGTTCTGGGCGATATTTCTCACGGCGCTGGTGTCCGGACTTGTGCAGTGGCTGTTCTTTCCGGGGACGGCGCTGCTCGGCGCGTCGGGCATCGTATTCATGATGATCGTCATGTCGTCGCTCGCAGGGATGAAGGACGGATATATTCCCATCACGCTCATCCTCGTGCTGGTGCTGTACCTCGGCGGCGAGATCGTCGACGGCGTCGTGCTGAGCGACAATGTCTCACAGCTGACGCACATCATCGGCGGCATCTGCGGCGCGGTCATGGGGCTGAACATGAGGAGGTAGGCGCGATGAGCGAGAAAGAAGCGCTGCTGATAAGCGCGTGCCTGCTGGGTGTCGAGTGCAAATACAGCGGCGGACATAACGCGATGGCTGCGGAGAAGATAGCGGCGCTGCGGGAGAAGTACCGGCTCATTCCGGTCTGTCCGGAGACGGCGGGCGGTTTGACGACCCCGCGCGATCCGAGCGAACGGCGCGGCGGAGCGGTCGTGAGCTGCAAGGGCAGGAATGTGACGGCGGAGTATTCCAAGGGCGCGGATGTCGCGGTGAGTCTCGCGGAGAGAAACGGCTGCAAAATGGCGCTCCTCAAGGAGAAAAGCCCGTCCTGCGGCAGCGGCGTGATATATGACGGCACCTTTACCGGACGGCTGATCGCCGGAGACGGCCTCGCCGCCGAGCGGCTGAAAGCCCGCGGCGTGAGAGTCCGCGGCGAATCCGAAGTTGATGAGATAATTTGAACCCATGGGTGGAGCTAACAACTCCACCCATGGGTTTTGTTGGGACGGTACAGAGGTGGTTGTGGTGCAAGCTGTCTTTTCCGCACTGCTCGTGTCTGTGCTTTGGCGCCCCCTCAGTCACGGCTAACGCCGTGACCGAGCCGTAGCGAGACAGTGGCGCATTAGCGCCGAAGGGGTCGCCAGAGTAACGATTAAAGCAAGGTTTAAAAGAGAGGTTGTACTCAAACTACGCCGTAGGGGACGGCCTCAGTGCCGTCCCGCAAACTCCCCCTGCACGACAAACAGCCTTGGGCGGATGCCCAAGGCTGTTTTCAACAACAATATTATCTTAGGGTCTGCGGCTGTTGCAGAGATAGAACACCGTCAGCAGGCCGGGGCCGCAATGCGCGCCGATGACCACGCCGAGACTGGTTATCGTTATATCTCCAAGGTCGGGGTACGCCTTCTTCAGCTCGTCGCGTACATATTCCGCGTCGGCGCGGCAGTCTGCCTGAAGAATGTGCACCTTCAGCCCATTGGTGTCGACCTCCGCAAGGTCGGCCTTTGCGCTGTCAAGGATGGAATTGACCGCGGTCTTGCGCCCGCGAACCTTTTTCGCAACGTCCAGCGTGCCGCCGTCGGGGACGTACAGCACGGGCTTGATCGCCAGCATACCGCCGACAAGCGCCGCCGCGTTCGACACGCGTCCGCCTGCCTTGAGGTAGTTCAGATCGTCCACGGTGAAGCGGTGCGCGATCTTCAGCTTGTTCGCCTCGCCCCATGCGATGACCTCGTCGTAGCCGGCGCCGCCCTCTGCCAGCGTTACCATGCTGTCGACCAGCAGGCCGAGGCCGCCGGAGATGCAGAGCGTGTCCATGACGTAGAGCTTGCGCTCCGGATACTTTTCAAGCGCCATTTTCGCACCGATCTTGGACTTCTCATAGGAAACGGACATTTTCTGCGACATGTCGAGGAAGATAACGTCCTTGCCCTGCGCGAGCAGCGACTCGAAAAACTCGTCGTAGATATACTCGTTTATCATCGAGGTCTTGAGCCGGTCGCCGTTGCGCATACCCTCGTAGACCTTCTGGCGGGTCTCCTCGCGGCAGTCGTCCTCGTACAGGTCGTTGCCGATGGTGTAGGTGTAGGGGATGAAGGGAATGTTGTGCGCCTCAAGATAGGTTCTCGGCAGGTCCGAGGTGGATGAGGTTGCTATGATGTAATCGTACATATACCTGCTCCTTATTTCATATTTAAGCCGCATGGCGGCACTCACAGAATACTATATTTTCGCTGAAAATACAACAAAAATTTTAATCAAAACTCTGCATAAGGCAAACGGAGCATTTTCCTGTTGCAGCACGGCGGCAAAAGTAGTATAATCAATTATTAAATATAAATCACAGCATCTGGAGGATACCGTAGTTGAAACTCGAATGGATGGGAAAATACAGGGAGCTTGTGCGCGCAACAGTGTTCTTTTCCAACTGCTCAAACCGCAGCGTTATGCGCGGCGGCAGGGGCGATTATGAGCCGCATCTGACGCAGCATGAGTGGCAGGTGCTGGAATATATCTGCGAATTTGAGGACGAGCACCGAATAATGGCGGATATCTCGCGCGACCTCGGCATTATCCCGAGCAACATCACCAAGGCAACAAAGCATCTGCTTGAGCTTGGGTTCATACAGAAAAACCGCATCGTCGGCAACCGAAAAAACGTTGTCCTCACGCCGACAGAGGAGGGCAAGAAGACCTATGCCCGGCTTGCGGAAGATCGGATAGGCCCGGTTTTTGACAGCTTTTTTGAAGAAATGAGCGCCTTTGACGACGAGCAGCTCAAGATAATCGAAACCGCATTCTACAAGCTCAGCCATAAATGGGCGGGCTTGTCGGAGCCTGAGATGCTCGAAAAAGTTGAGGACTAGGGCAAACACTTATCGGCACGGCTATTCCTCTCCGCAGGCGCTTTGCCCATTTTTCAGCACTTTTATATGCTTTTGCAGTTTGACGGCTGCCGGAATAACCTCCGGCAGCCGTTTTTGCGCTCTCCGGGCAATATTGTTCAAAAATGAATTGTTTATTTTTAATAAAAACATTTTTAATAATTTGTGAACAAACAATATTGTTTATTTATGAATTAAATGCTATACTGTGGTCATTACAGCTCCGGCTGAAAATAAGAAAAGAGAGAAGGAAGAACAAGTGAAGAAAAGCACAAAAATCGTATTGGCCATCGCGCTGTGCCTCTGCCTCATAAGCGGCATCTTCGCGTCCCTGTTCATGACGAGCTTCAACACCGTCAAAGTTCAGGACATGAAGGTAGTCGTAGACGAGGGCTACGAGATAAACGCACAGGTCTATATCCCCAAGAAAGCCTCCGAGGAAAACAAGCTCCCGCTCATCGTCCTGTCCCACGGCAGCTACAACAACTTTGACCATCAGGATCAGAACATGATTGAGCTTGCCCGCCGCGGCTTTGTTGTTATCTCGAGCGACGCATACCGTCACGGCGATTCCAGCGTATACGTCAACCCTGTTGATAACTACATGAACATGAAGCACCTCATCGACTACGCCTGCGCTTCGTGGACATTCATCGACCTTGACAAAATCGGCGTTTCCGGCCACTCCATGGGCGCGATGATAACCAACGCCACCGTTGAGGCCTATTTCAAGGAGGGCGCAACCGGCGGCATCAACCGCATCGCCGCGGCTCTCGACCAAGGCTACGATCCCCCCTACACCGACTACGAATTTGAAGGCGTTGACGGAACCGTCCCCATAGACATCGACTTCGGCGTTGTTGCGGCAAAGTATGACGAATGGTTCTTCAAGGACGAGAACGGCAACCCCGCAACCTATCTGCAAAATCCCAATGCCGCGGCGTTCATAAACCAGCTTGACGAGGAGAACGTCAGCACCGTTGAAAACCATAAGATTTATACCAGCACGATAAACGGCAAGGAGTGCATCCGCGTTATCAATCAGAATAATGAGATCCACCCGCTCAACCACTTCTCCCATGCAAGCTGCCGCGATATCATAAACTTCTTCTATGCAGCGTTCGGTGTGCCTGCGGGTTATGAGCAGATAGATGCGGACAACCAGATCTGGCAGTGGAAGGAAATCTTCAACCTCGTCGGTCTTGTCGGCATATTCCTGTTCCTGTTCCCGTTTGCCTCCATGATGATCCACGGCACAAAGTTCTTCGCGGAGCTTGCCAAACCCGAACCGGCACCCGCGCCCAAGCTTTCCGACGGCAAGCGCAAGGCGGCATACTGGATAACCTACGCGCTCAACTGCATTATTCCCGCGCTGCTCGTGGTGCCTGTGGCATATAAGCTGGTCGGCCAGTCCTCCTTCGTTCCCAGCACGGTCAGCACATGGTTCGGAGAGCCGAACACCAATGAGCTTGCGGTATGGACTCTCGTCGTTGCAATCTGCCTGCTTGCGGTATTCGTTGTGTCCTACCTCATCACCCGCGGCAAGGACGAGCGCGGCGTACCCGCCTGCTGGGGCGTCAAGGCAAGCGCACGCGTTATCTGGAAGAGCTTCCTGCTCGCGCTGCTCACCGTATTCACCGCATACGTCATTCTCTTCTTCGTTGACCTCGTGTTCAACACCGACTTCAGAATCTGGGTTATTGATATGCGCGTGTTTACCGTCAATAAGCTTGTGTTTGCCGTGGCATACGTTCCCGCGTGGATAGCCTTCTACCTTGTAAACTCCATGCTCGTAAACGGCGGCAACCGCATAGAGGGGCGACCGGAGTGGCTTACGATGCTTATAAGCTGCATTGGCAATATCATCGGCATAGTTGCGCTGATAGTCATTCAGTACAGCGGCATCATAGCAAGCGGCACGTTTGCCTTCAACTCCATGCGTATCGTCAACCTGTTCCCGCTGGTATTCCTCATCCCTGTCGGCACACTCGTTTCCCGCAGATTTTTCAAGGAAACCGGCAATATTTACTCCGGTTCCTTCACCATCGCAATGCTCTACACCATGATGACCGTCGCAAACACCATGGTTCTTGCAAGCGTACTCGGCTGAGTTCCCGCATATATTCCAAAGACTGCCCCGAAAACCGGGGCAGTTTTATTTTGCGTTAATGTAGACGATACCCTACTCAGTGCGGTTGACAGCGAATGCCCGATGGATTATAATAAATTGATAATATTTAGACAGGAATGATAAATATGATATACAAGACCCGCAGCATTACGCTGAAGGACGGCCGCGGCGCGATACTCCGAGCGCCCAGAGAGAGCGACGCCGAGGAGATGCTGGAGTATCTCCGAACCGCATCCGGCGAGACGGAATTTCTCGCGTCCTACCCCGAAGAGCTGAAGTTCACGGCCGAGGGCGAGCGCGCGTATCTGAAGAACAATCTTGACTCGCCGAACACGATGATGCTCGTCTGCGAGGTGGACGGGAAGATCGCCGGCAACAGCCAGATCGTGTTCATGTCCTCGCTCAAGACCCGCCACCGCGCGGCGGTGATGATCGGTCTGTTGCGCGAATACTGGGGGCTTGGCATCGGCAGCGCGCTGTTTCGGGAGATGGAGCGCGAAGCACGTGAGCACGGGACGGCGCAGCTTGAGCTTGAGATGATAGAGGGGAACGACCGTGCCCTCGCGCTCTACCGCAGCGCGGGCTTCGAGACCATGGCAGAGCACCCCGACGCTTTCCGCCTGCGCGACGGTACATCACGCGCGGCAGTGTTTATGCGCAAGGTGCTGAAATAGTTGACTGCGTTAAGAAATTTACTGTTTACAAAACGTGAATTTTGCTTTAAAATAAGTACAAATAAATGCGACGGGGGAAATTTGTGTACAAGTTTGACACCAAAGTCCAACATCTGAAATACAAGGTGCTGCGCACAGTAGCCAAGCATGCATGGGAAGGCGATCTCGCAGAATCGATACTTGATATACCGAAGGAGATAATCCCAGGCAAGGTGCCCACCATGCGCTGCTGTGTGTATAAGGAGCGGGCTATTCTGGCCGAGCGCATCAAGCTTGCGACCGGCGGCAACAGAAAAAATCCGAACGTTATCGAGGCGCTCGACATTGCCTGTGACGACTGCCCGTCTGGCGGATATGTTATCACCGACAACTGCCGCGGATGTATCGCACATCGCTGTGAGGATGCATGTCCCAAAGGCGCGATAACGCATGATGAGCATCATCACGCCCATATCGACAAGGAACGCTGCATCAACTGCGGCAGGTGTGCAGAAGCATGCCCCTATTCTGCCATTCTGAACCGCCGCCGCCCGTGTCAGAACGCCTGCAAGATCGGCGCGATAACCATGAACGAGGACGGGACGGTCAAGATCGACGACTCCAAGTGCATCTCCTGCGGCGCGTGCGTGTATCGCTGCCCGTTCGGCGCGCTGTCGGATAAGTCCTTCATTCTCGATGCGATAAAGTTTCTGAAGGAAGAAAAGCATGTTTATGCGATCGTCGCTCCTGCGATAGCGAGCCAGTTCGCCTACGCGAAGCTGGGGCAGGTCGTGACGGGAATAAAGCAGCTTGGCTTCTATGAGGTCGTCGAGGCCGCGCTTGGCGCGGACATGGTCGCCTATGCCGAGGCGAAAGAGCTTGCGGAGAAGGGCTTCCTCACCAGCTCCTGCTGCCCCGCGTTTGTCAGCTATGTACATAAGCAGTTCCCGATGCTGTCCGAAAACGTGTCGCACAACATGTCCCCGATGGCGACGATAGCGAAGTTCATAAAGGGCATGGACAACGAGGCGAAGACAATATTCATTGGCCCCTGCACTGCGAAAAAGGGCGAAGCGCAGCTGCCCGGCGTGCGCGAATATGTTGACTGCGTGATGACCTTTGAGGAGCTTCAGGCCATGCTGGACAGCCGCGATATTGAGCTGACAGAGCTTGAGGAGACGGATCTGAACAACGCCTCCGGCTTCGGGCGCAGCTTTGCGCGCTGCGGCGGACTGGCTGAAGCTGCGGTCGAGGCGCTGAAGGAGCAGGGCATCGACTTTGAGGTCAAGCCCGTGAGCTGCAGCGGCATCGAGGAATGCCGTCTCGCGCTGCTCAAGGCGTCGAAGGGGCGCGCGGAAGGGAACTTCATAGAGGGCATGGCCTGCATCGGCGGCTGCATCAACGGCGCAGGCTGCCTGACGCACGGCGAGCGCAACAAGAACAAGATCGACGCGCACAGCAGGCAGGCGAAGGACAAGACGATTGTGGAATCGCTGCACGGGGCCGAAACCGGCCTTGAGGCGGCAAAATGAAAGACTGAGATCAATGAACAAAAAAACTCTTTGGGTGTGCAGAACGGCGGTAATGATAGCGGTGCTCGTGGCGCTTCAGTTCGCGACGAAGGCGATGGGGCAGTTCGTGACCGGGTCATGCGTGAACATGGTGCTCGTGGTAGCGACGCTGTGCGGCGGCTTCTGGTGCGGCTTCGCCACGGCGCTTGTGTCGCCGTTTCTCGCGTACCTGCTCGGCATAGGTCCCGCGCTTATCCAGCTTGTACCGGCCATCGCGCTGGGCAATATAAGCCTCGCTGCAATATACGCGCTGATTTACAAGAAGCTCGATAAAGCGTGGCTGCGCGACGTGCTGGCAGTGGTGCTGGCCGCGGCGGTGAAGCTTGCGGTGCTGTTCCTGCTGATCGTGAAGATACTTATCCCGCTGCTCGCGCTGCCGGATAAGCAGGCGGCGATGATGAGCGCGATGTTCTCGTGGCCGCAGCTTGTGACGGCGCTGATCGGCGGTGTCCTCGGCACGGCGGTGTCCTACCCCGTGAAAAAGGCGACGTCCGGGAAAAAGTGAATTTGAGCGAAAAGCGCAGCCGCATGGCTGCGCTTTTGCATTGATTACGGACATCAAAAAGCGCTGCCGGAGCAGCGCTTTTTCTTATGCTTATCGGAATTACTTCTTGGCGAGACCCTTCTGACGGGCATATTCGGCAGCGCCGAGAGCGCCCATGAGCTGGGGGTCGGTCTTGAGGTTGACGACCTTGAGCT
>QRFC01000301.1_pt1 | contig 52271 bp, 44 predicted proteins | sample 1861061 | NCBI WGS metagenome assembly QRFC01 (sample SAMN09711282, study PRJNA482702) | Human gut metagenome, whole genome shotgun sequencing project.
CTGATAGTCTGGAACAGTTATTGCAAAATACAGATGTTAAATTTACCGATTTTTTGCATTATTTAAATACGGTTAAAGAGTTATAATAATATAGATATAACAGCGGATATAATATAAACGACAAGGCAATAGAGGCTTTCAATCAGGATATGGAGTGGACATAAAGTGGGAAACGATATTTTTGAGGATATGAGACAGAGACTTAATTGTGCTTATGTATCTGATTTGAAATGTTACAGAGAAAAAGTGATATTGGAATTACAGCGGATGACATTGTCAGATTATCAGCCTAAAAGTGTTACAGATTTGATAGATTATGTTTCACAAGGAGCTAATACAAGTAAATAATAGAATAGAGTGTGTGTATCAAATGAAAGGGGGTGTCGAAAGACACCCCCTTTTCATGACTTTGTGACATCGCGTCACAAAGTTTATATCATAGATCAGATAGAATATAACAAATATTTTTAATTTTCAAAGAAAGTGATCGTAAATCCATCAGTTTCTATAAATACATCCGACACAGTATCATTATCCCAGAGAGCGTCAGCAATGACTGATTTTAAGGAGTCATCGATAACAAGATTAAATTCTTCTTCAATAACTGAGAATGGAACTAATTTCTGCTCTTCTGCATATTCCAGAATAAATTCAAGTATTTTTTCTTCCACAATAAATCCTCCTGTAAAATTCCATACAGCATATATTATAGTATATAAAGCAATCTGTCTACAATTAAATTCATTTCTGGTGAGATTAAATTTTTTTTGTAAAAAATAAATAAAAACCCGAACATTTCACCCTTTCTGATTGGGAGATATAGTGAAAGGAAAAATTTTGCTATATGTCTGCCGGAAAGGGGAATTTTTATGGGAGAGGATTGTTCCTATTACAGGGAAAAGCTCCGGCATGAATTTGACAGAGCAAGTATACTGACGATTGATGGAGCGTCAGCAAATTATTTCAAGGAATTGGATAATCGTGGAAAAAGGGAAATCAGTTTTTTTGAGCTGTCAGAAGCGCAGCTTGGGAAACTATATACAGTGGATGAATACAGTGTAGAAAATTTCTTTTTTCAGGTATTGGAATATGATATAGAAGTCAGGGATTCAAGGATCGCAATGGCTTTAAAGAAGCTTACGGAAAGAAAACGGGATGTAATTTTGCTTTACTTCTTTATGGATATGAATGATGTGGAAATCGCGAAGAGCATGAATTTGGTGCGTAGTACAGTCTGCGAACATCGTAAGCGTTCCCTTGAAATATTAAAAGAAATTTTAAAGGAGGCAGAAAATGCCAATGGATAAAAGAAAAAAACCATTAAATAGAGAGCTGCCTGAATATGAAGTGATCCAAGAAGCAGTAGCCGGAAACATTCTGGCAATAAATCAGATCCTGGATCATTACCGTGGCTACATAATAAAGAAGTCCATAAGAAAATTAAAAGATGAGTATGGAAATACTTACTGTTATGTAGACGAAACATTACGTCAGTGTCTGGAAAATCAATTAGTAAAAAAAATCATAAATTTTAAATTGTAAAGATATATTTCGCAAATTTTTCCTTTCTGAATGTTTTCCCCCTAACAGCACCTTGAAAACTGAATAGAAGTATCCCAGGTACGTTACTGCAATTAGGAGCAACAGGATTCGTGCCGCCATGATCTATGAAATAGGGAGCGATATGCACAGGTCAAAACAGACTTATTGGTACAGTCTGATTGCCATGAGAAATTGCAGGGATAATGATACTTCTGTCTAGCCATAGGTATCCCAATGGGGACAGTAATCGCAAATAGATTAAGCCGTGCTGGGTTATGACGTTCAGACCATGAACGGCCTGGGACTTTTTATGAAAAAACTTTGTGACACGATGTCATAAAGTGAAAGGAGAATGCTGTATGATGTATATTGCTATTTTGCTGGTAATATTAGCCTGTAATTCTGTTTTTATGTATGCCTGTCTGATTGTAGCAAAGCGGGCTGACCAAGATGAAGAAATCATGTTTCAAAAGAGAATTAATGAGAAAGCAGGAGAAAAATGATGGAAAATAAAGTATACCGTCCTCAGATAAGACTGTATCGTGACAGACCGGCAGACAAGATCATTATAGAAAAAATAGAAAACAGAAATCCGATGCTGCATAAAACGGTAAATGATTATATCAAACACGCAGTCTATGCTTTTGAAAACAAAAATAATCCATCTGCAGAATCAGATGACCAGATGGAGACAGAATTAAAAGGACTGTTTGATGCACACAATTTTTAACGAAGAGGAAAAGTGAGATGAAAGATCTCGCTTTTTTATTGTAAAAATAAGGATGTGATGCCTATGAATGTCTGATGGTTTAAAGAATATTCAGAAAAAAAGGAGGAAATCGCATGATTAAAAAAACATATGGAAAAGCAGTCGCGTTTTTTATGATACTGTTGATGATCGTGAATACGCTGCTCGGGTATCTGCCGTTTTCTGTGCAGACAGTGCAGGCTGCAAGCGCAATGACCTTAAAGACCATAAAAAACGGGACAGATGTTACAACAATAGATCCTACGTTTGATCCCAGGCAGGACAGCATTATCACTTTCAAATGGAACAAAAAGAACGGATTTAAGACAGTAAATATAGATAATGATATGTCACCGATCATGGACGTATCAAAGGATGCTACAGGAAAGAGTGTAAAAGTAGATAACCTGGGAGATAAGAAGCCTAAGATCATCTATTATAAAGCAGCCTACGATAAGATCAATAAAACTTATTATAATGTCGAAATGACAGTCACAAACTGGAAAAAACAGCCCTTTTCCTGGATCGATGTACCGACAGGCAGGGCAATCCCTCCATTTATCCGGTTCCATACAACAAAGATTGGGATCAGTATCCGTGGACTTGACTATATTGATACGACTTTTAAATGGACAAAATATGGAGAAGACAGTCAGGGCAAAAAGCAGTCTTTGAAATTAACAGATGAGGAAACTGCCAGACTTCGTTCCTACATTACATTAAGTGATCTGGATGCTGCGCAGGCATTCCGTATAAATGAACAGCCGGGGATTGTCGGCATTTACAAATTAAAAGGTTATGACCATATCTATCAGGAGGGAGGAAATGTAGTTTCCAAAGATGTCCTGACAACAGATGCAGATAAAAAAGCCTGGGTTACTGCCTATATAAAAGGTGTAGATCAGTTTTCCCTTCGTTTTTATGAGGGAATGAATTTTGGTAATCTGGGAAGCGGGGATACTATAAGAAATGCACGTACCTCTGCCGGAAATATCGGAACCTCTTATTACAGCTTTACCAGCAAGTGCCTTTTAACGATCCCGAAAGTTGTAGATCCGAATGAGCCGGATATTGAGAAAAAAGCAGGTGACAAAGGCACTTCCTGGGATGATGCAGAGGAAGCATCAGATAAAGAGACTGCCTATGAGATTCAGGATTATAACGAATTTGACTATCTTGTAAGATCAGCAGGTCCTGGAATTGAAACAACAAATTATACGATCACCGATTCTTTAGAGAAATGTCTGGAGATCGCAGATGCAAGCAAAATTGTGATCACGGATAAATCTGGAAAAAATGTGACTGGAAAATTTAATGTAAAGATCTCCGGTCAGACGATCCAGTGTCAGGCAAAAGCGGATTACATGGCATCCGAGGAATTTAAGGATGCGGAGCAGATGTTTACCATGAGATATACCGTCCACAGACGGAAGGATGCAGATGTGAGAACATTCATGGCACCCTGGATGGATGCAGACGGATATACATTTTATGTTCCAAATAAAGCAAATGTAACCTGGGATGCAAAAGATCAGGAAACAAAAACAAAGGATTCTGAAGAATGCTGGATCACCGATACCATCAATGCCCGCTTGAAAGTAGAAAAGGATGCAAAATATGATGGATGGAAAGTCGGAGACCAGGTGGAGTATGCAGTAGAAGTCACCCAGACCAGACAGGATGCGTATGCAGTCAATGTAGAGGTAACAGATGAAGATATCCCGTCTTCCCTGCAGTTGCTTAACGGCTCCTGGGAAGTAAGCGGACCGAACAATGGGACTGCAGCTTCCATGTCCTCTCTGGGAGAAAACGGCTGGATCGTTACCTGCCCTGTTTTGCAGTACGGGGATTCTATCCTGATCCGTTTTAAATGTCTGGCATTGGCAGACAGTAATGGAAAAGATACCATCAATACAGCAAAAGCTACTGCAGAGAACTTTTTTGATGAGAATAAAGAGCAGACTTTTACCGGTGATGATGCGGAAGTATGGGTAAATACTCCGGAGCTGACCGTGGACAAGACTGCAAACGCCTATGAATATCAGGTAGGGGACAAGGTACAATATAAAGTTATTGTACGGAATACAAAAGACTATACCGTTGCGCAGAATGTCGTAGTATCTGATATCAGCCTGCCGGATGGTCTGGATATTGCAGATGAAACAGGCATTCAGGTACAGTTTTCGCCGGAGACAGCTGCTTCTCAGATCGGATGGCCTGTTGCAGACGGAACTACATCTATCAAAAAGCAGATGGTAGAGAACCATTATTCTGCTGACCGTACTGGAAATACCTGGACCGTACAGGCAGACTTTCTTCCATCAGATGCAGCCATGACTATTACCTTTGACTGTATTGCATCAAAAGCAGTGAACGGAATCGAAACGCAGAATCAGGTATCTGTCACTGCATCCAATTTTGCAGATGAACAGGGAAATTCGAAAACTGCGCAGGATGATGCAGAGGTCTATGTAAATACAGCAGCATTTTCAATTGATAAGCATATCACTGACGGAAATTATGAGTGGCAGGTGGGAGATCATGTGCCCTTTGACATCATTGTAAGAAATATCAATGATGAGGGAACTGTAAACCTTGCAGATTCTGATGAATACTATACGCTTCCGGAAGAAGAAAAAGCAAAGATAGGAGCTGCCGGAAAGACCGTGGCAAGAAATGTGGTCATCAGTGATACGGATATTCCTGCAGGCTTCAGACTGGATACAGATACTGTATCCGTAGAGGCGGTTCCGGAAGAAACACAGGAATACAGCCAGGGAGAATATGCAGCAAATGCAGAGGAAATCCCGGATACATATACCGAATATGAGGAAACACCTGAAACTGAGGAGCTTATGCTGGAACAGGAAGCATATGAGCCGCAGGAGGAAGAGGCGCAGTACAGCGAAGAAGACCAGCAGATTCCGGAAGAAGAGATGTGGAATTCGGAACAGGAAGATGACTTGGAAGAGGACAGCCAGGAACCAGCAGATGCCTTAGAGATTCCGGAAACCTATGCACATCCTGCAGAACCGATCACGGTTATAGGCATTCCGGAAAGATACGAAAACCATATTTCCGGCTCACAGGATGTTTCAAACCAGTTAAATCCACAACAGTATAATGAAACCGTAGATACACCGATCATCTGGAACTTAGAAACCGTAGGAAACGGCTGGGAACTGAAAATATCAGATCTTCCTGCTGGATATGATGTAAAAGTACATTTCACCTGTGAAGCCCTGGAAGCATCCAACGGTCAGGAGGGTGTCAACATCGGAACCGTGACTGCAGATAATGCAGTTCCGAGATCCGATGACTCCGAAGCCTATGTAAATACAGCAGTTCTCTCCGTACAGAAAGACGTGATCAACAGATATGCGTCCGGTGGGGAAGAGGACAAAAAGGATAACAGGGAAGACTATGAGTTCCGTGTAGGCGAGGACATCCTTTACCAGGTGGTGCTTAAGAATGTCCAGCCGGGATCCATTGCAAGAAATGTTGTTTTATCAGATATTTCCCTTCCAGATGGCATGATGTTAAAGGATGGGGAGGACGCCGTCACGGTAACGGGAATTCCGTCAGAGTATGTTAATCCGGTTGCCGGAACAGAAGATATTACAGGACAGCTGGATCCGGAACATTATAAAGAAACCGAGATCCTTCCAGTTTCTTACCAGATGACAAGAGAGACAAACAGCTGGAGTCTTTCCATTGACAATCTACCATGTACAGAGAATGACAGCCTGAACCAGTGGAACCAGCCGGTAGTGGTTACCTTCCATTGTGTTGCAACAGACGCAGTGAATGGCTGGGAGATCATCAACACTGCAAAAGCATCTGCAGATAATGCAGAACCGGTACAGGACAGTGAAAGGATCTGGATCAACAGCCCGGTCTTAAATGTACAGAAAGAAGCAGACAGGGACGAGTATCTTGTAGGAGATACCATCACATACCAGGTGGATGTGACCCAGAACCAGATCGGATGTGTGGCAAGAAACCTTACCATTACAGACAGTATTGATACAGAGGGTGTCAAGTTACAGAAAAACTCCATTGTCCTCTTGGACAAGGACGGACATAGATTAAACATTCCGGAAGAAAATATTGATATTACCGGAAATACCTTTACGGTTTATACCGGACTACATCTGATCAAAGAGCAGGGATATTATAACTGGGATGCAGAAAACGGAGGGCTTACAGAGAAAGGAAACTATAATCCGATCAATGTGGAAGAGTACAGCAGACTGACTCTGGAATATGCCGTAGAGATCACTGACCGCAGCCTGGCAGGACAGTCTATCCATAATACTGTAACCGTTAATTCAGATGAAAATATTCCAAAAGATACGGATGAAACAGTTCCGGTAGACGGACCGGCACTTGATATTACAAAAGAATCCGATAAAGCAGAATACCTTGTAGGAGAGACAGGCGTGTATAAGCTGACTGTAAGAGAACTGCGTGAGGGTGTGACTGCAAAGCAGATCGTAATAAAAGACAGCTTCGATACAGACGGGGCAGTCATTTTAATGGATACGCTTACTGTAAAAATGAACGGTAAAGAGATAGACGGTGCGAAGATCTCAGAACAGCCAAACGGTTTTCTTATTGAGACCGGACAGGACATGACCGTTGAGGATAAGATAGAAGTTACTTACCGTGTGCTGTTTGAATCCCCGTCCCTGGATGGAAAATATGTGGTAAACACTGCATCTGCAAAAGGTGAGAACACAAAAGAAGAAACCCAGGATAATACTGTTGTGGTGGTGGATGAGGGACCATCCTTAGAGATCACGAAAAAGTCTGATAAACGTTATTACAAAGTGGGTGAAACCGGACATTATACCGTAACAGTCAAACAGACAGAAAAAGGTGCGGCAGCAAGAAATGTGATCATCAAAGATGAACTGCATATAGACGGGGCAAGGATACTCCCAGGAACCATACTGATCCGCAATAATGCCGGACGAGTGATGGATGAAGCGGAGATTGAGTACAGTGATCTCCGTTATGCAATCTATACCGGAACCGATCTGGGATATAAAGAAATATTTACTGTAAGCTATGATGTGCTGTTTGAAAAGGAATCCCTGGCAGGAAGCGATATCCTCAATGTAGCGAGGGTTACCTGTGATAATAATAAGGTAAACCAGAAAGAGCCGGAACCGATTCGCATTTCTGACGGGCTGACTGTTTATAAGTATGCTGATCCTGCAAACGGAAGTGTGGTGAAAAAAGGAGATACCATTACCTATTTTATTTCTGTAAAGAATACCTCAGACCAGGCAAAGGCAATGGTACTTGTTAAGGATCAGATCCCGGAATATACAGAGTATGTAAAAGATTCCGCCAGTGGAAAGGAAAATGTAACTGCCGGAACAAAAGAACTAAACGGACATCTTTATGCGGTATTTGCCATCCAGAATCTTGCAGCCGGAAGTGAAGAGACAGTGAGTTTCCAGGTCAAAGTACGGGAAGAGGTACCGGAAGATGAGATGCTGTTAAATGTAGCGCAGGTAAGGGAAACAAAAGCATCTTCAGAGGATATTACAGAGGATACCTGGAACCATAGCGGCTTCAGAAATACCAATGAGACCACACACTATCTGGATACCAGATGGGTGAAGGATTCCAATACCGTACAGATTGAGGGCGGAAGCCTTTCTATCGAGAAGACATCGGACAAGGCAAATTATGCAGTAGGGGAAACCGGACATTATACTCTTTTGGTAACCCAGGGAAAAGAGGGGGCAGTTTCCAAGAATGTAGTGATCAAAGACAGTCTGAAAAATAAGGGTGCGAAGATCCTTACAGATACGGTCCGGGTAGAGAAAACAGGACAGGATATGAGTAATATCCAGATCAAAGCAACAGAGAGCGGATTTACGATCCATACCCATGCAGACCTGGCATACGGAGAGCAGATGACAGTTACCTATGACGTCCTCTTTGAAGACGAATCTTTGTCCGGAAAGAGCGTACACAATGTGGCAGTGGCAAAAGGAGATGAGACACCGGACGGTGAGGAACCCAAAGATGACAACACGGTTACTGTAGGAAAAGCAGGACTGTCCATCACAAAAACTTCCGATAAAAAAGAATATAAGGTAGGAGAAACCGCACATTATACGCTGGAAGTAAGAACAACTGCAGATGATTTCACGGCAGAAAATGTGATCATCAAGGATGTGATGAAACAAAAAGGAGCAAATCTGATCGCAGGTACCGTCAAGGTATATCTGGATGAGAAACTTCTGGATAAGACAGAAGTACAGGAACTGGATAATGGGTTTATCGCCATTACACATACGAACATGTCAGGTGTTCAGGTAATGAAAGTGACTTATGATGTGACTATGGAAAAATCATCCCTGGCAGGCAGGGATATCCAGAACACAGCATCTGCAGATGCGGATAATACCAGACCTGCAGAAACCACATACAGCGTGAAAGTCCCTGAAGGCAAAAATCCGGAAAATCCGTCCCCGACAGTCACTCCGGCTGCACCGACCGAAACACCGTCAGAGAAAGGAGAACCGGTCCTTACGATCACGAAAAAGACAGACCAGACGGAAGCAAAGCCTGGAAGTACTGTGACCTATACTGTGGAAGTAAAGAATACCGGAAATGAAACAGCAAAAGAAGTGGTGATCATTGACAATCTGAAGAATAATAAAGCAATTCTTCAGAAAGATACCATCAAGACATATCTGCAGGGAAAATCATTTACACCAAAGAAAATATCTGCTGTCAGCAGCGGATTCCGCATTGAGACAGGAAAAGACCTTGAAAAAGGACAGGCAGTCCAGGTTGTTTATCAGGTAAAACTGGATGCGACCATCAAATCTTCCGAGGTGCGTAACGTAGCTTCTGCAAGTGCGCAGAATGCAGAACGTGCAGAAACCGAACAGACCTTACGGATTCCGTCTAATTCTTCGGAGAATCCGCAGAATCCGGGAAACAGTGACAGTACCCTGAAAGATACTTCTGCAAGCCTGAAAGGAAATGTACAGACAGGTGACAGATCCCCTGTAAAGCTGATCGTGATCATAGGCGTCCTTGGAATCGCAGGACTGATCGCATATTTCAGTGGAAAAGGAAGAAAACGCAGATAACAGATAAATGATGCAGGGCAGCCCTTTAAGGCTGTCCTGGTCTTTTAAAGGAGAATGATGAAGCATGCAAAAAAATATTAGAAAACTATCTCTGGCGGTAGTATTTATGTTCATGGCATTATCCATGCAGGTTTCCGTCCATGGGGCAGGGACCACGCCCATATCCACACCGTTAAATACCCTGCTTACGATCGTGACAGACCTGGTAACAGGAATCGGCTCGATCATCACACTGTATGGGATCTTTGAGTTTGGAAATGCACAGCAGACTCAGGACGGGGCTGCAAAGAGTTTTGCCATCCAGAGAATCAGCGGAGGACTGATCATGGTGATCGCACCACAGCTTCTCCAGCTTTTTGTGGCATAGAAAACGTAGGAAGGAGGAAAAGCATATGCCGTCATGGATGGAGGACCTGTTAGGATTTAACCCATTGATCAAGGCTGGGTGTTCTGTATGGAACTGGTGTATGAAGATCGTTGCCCTGCAGTTTCTCACCAGCCCTACAGAGATTGCAAGGGGAGAACCGTGGGCGGATATGACCGCAAACATTTATCCTGTATTTTTGTCAGCAGGAGCTACGCTGGTATGTATCTGGTGTATGGTGGCGTTCTGCAGGGAGAGCGTGGATCTAAGGCAGGCGTTTACCTCTGAAAAGGGAATTTATATTCTTATTAAGGTAATCGCAGCAAATTTTATCATGACCTCTGCGCTTGCATGGATGCCGACCTTTTTTCAGATGGCATCGGGACTGACACTGGCAGATTTTCAGGCAGTGGAGTTTGATGCGACAGAGATTGGGCTGGACAGCGGCGGGATTCTGGCACTGACCCAGCTGACAACGTGGATCTTATCACTGGTATTTCTGATCGCAGCTGCTGTCTGTGGGCTGACGATCATATTTACCGTTTACCGCAGGGTAATCGATCTGATCCTGTTAGTTCCCATGGCACCGATCGCACTGTCCTTTGCTGCAGGCGGGAACGGAGTGTCGCGGTCAGCTTCTGCATGGCTGCGCACATTCATGGCAACCAACTTCCAGATTGCAGTGATGGGACTGGCATTGAGAGTAGGATGTAAAGTGATAGGGAATGGTACGATCCTGACAGAACAGGTTTCTATAGAATTTTCATTTTTACATATTTTTGAAATGTGTTTCTGCATGGTATTGCTTGTAGGGATTGTTAAAGGTTCCGAAGGACTGCTGAAGCGGGCATTTGCCCTTTGATGGAGGAAGAAATGGACATTAAGATAAACAAAGATATTGCAAAAGAATATCCGGATGATACCTATAAAGGATTTTCCGTCAGACAGCTGCTGTGCATTGGGACGGCGGCTTTTTTAGGAGGCGGCACCATACTGATCCTGTACTATATGGTGGGGCTGAATATCCATGCGGCAGTGTACGGGGCATTTCCCCTTGCAGCGCCGGTGATACTGGTGGGGTTCATACAGTATAAAGGAATGCCGTTAATTGATGCATTGCGGGAATGGGTGCGGTTAACGGACCAGCCGGTCATGGTCTATGAGGCCCATGAGAATCATTATGATTATGATGAAAATGCAGATATAGAAGAAAGACATTACGAACGCACACACAAGAAACACAAAAAGAGGACAGAAAAAGAAGCAAAGAGGAAAAAGAGATTCCGGAGAAATGGAGGGTATTAAATATGTTTGGAGATACGTTTAAGACTGTAAAATTCCTCTCGGAATCCGTATACCAGGTGCCGAAAAGTGTTCAGCAGAGTATTCCCATCTATCGGATCAGCCAGAATGGGATCTTTGAGATTGAGAAGAAAAACGGAGAACACGTCTTTGACAAGGCATATGTGCTGGAGGATGTCAATTACAGCACAAAGGACGAGGAAGAAAAAGAGGAATTTCTTCTGGCACTCTGTAAGGTGTTCAATTCCATGAACATAGACTTTAAGTTTCTGGTCATCAACCAGCGGCGGGATGTGGAACGGCTTTTAAAGGAACTGATGCCGGATGAACAGACGAATCCTCTGTATAAGAGCATGATCGAGGCATACTGTCAGGTTTTAAGACAGAGACTGCAGGAGGAAAATACTTCCATAGAGCAGATGAAGTATCTGGTGGTGAGCTGTAAAAAGACAGATTTTGAGTCTGCAAGGATCTTCTTTGTGGCATTGGAACAGAGACTGCATATCCTGTTTCATTCCATAGGGGGAAAACTGATCCCCATGGATGGGATAGGAAGACTGCGTTCCATGCACAGTATTTACCGTTTGGGGCATGAACAGGAATTTCACCTTACCTGGCAGGATCTGCGAAAAACAAAGAGGAACTGGCAGAATGAGATCTGCAATATGAAGATTAAAGAGCATGGCAGTTTTTTAGAATTTGAAGACAAATATACCTGTACCTTGTTCTGTAAACTTTATCCAAATTCCATTCAGGATGGATTCATAAAGAAATTGACGGATGTTCCTTTTCATGTACTGGTATCCCTGGATGTTGTGCCGATCCCGCAGGAGATCACCTTACGGAAACTGGAGGGAGCTTATACCAACAATGAGCAGGCAATTGCCAGGGAACAGGAAGAGAAAAACAGAAGACACGCCTTTTCTTCGGATATTTCTTACCCGAAACGAAAGAAAAAAGAAGAATTGGAGGGCTATCTGGACCAGGTTCATAACAATGATGAAAAGCTGTATTATTCTGGATTTCTGATCACGGTGGTTGGAAAAGACAGACAGGAATTAAACGACCATGTGGTGAGCATCAAATCCATTGCAAGCGGTTGCTCCATGGTGCTTGAAGTATTGGAAATGCGGCAGATGAAAGCTTTTAATACCTGCCTTCCGTGTGCGGCAAGACAAGTGGATGTGATGCGTACCATGTTTACTACTTCCCTGCCTGCATTCCAGCCATACAATGTGCAGGACATCATGGACAGGGAGGGATTTTTTTACGGGATCAACCAGGTATCAAAAAATCCGATCATCATTAACCGCAAACAGATGATGAATCCCCATAGTTTCATCTTTGGAAAGACAGGATCAGGAAAAAGTGTGTTTGCCAAGAATGAGATCGGTCAGATTCTTTTTAATACGGATGAGGATGTGATCATCCTGGATCCCCAGAATGAGTATTTTAACATTGTCAGGAATCTGGGAGGACAGGTGATCGACTTTTCCAATAATGGAAATGTGTGCATGAACCCGTGGGAAATCCCAAGTCCCCTGCCGCCGGAATTCGACCTGGATGATTTTATCACCAGCAAGTCATCCATGACCAGGGCAATCTGTAAGGAAATGCTCATGCCGACCGCACTTACCGGGATCCATAAGACTGTGATAGACCGGTGCGTTAAGGAATGGTATCATAAGATTTTTTCCAGAAAGAAGCCCCAGAGTGAGACGCTGATTGAACTGCGGGAATATATCGGAAGGCAGGAAGAGCCGGAGGCAAGGGAAATCTACCTTGCGCTAGAAATGTTCACCCACGGATCCTTAAATGCTTTTGCAGGACAGAGTAATGAGACCATAAACAACCGTCTGGTTACGATCGGACTAAAAAATCTCGGAAAAGATATGCGCCGTATCTCAACACTCATATCCAGTGAGATCATACGATCCAGGATCGAATACAACTTCAAAGGCATTGCAGGAGAAAAAGGAAAAAAGAAACGGATTGCTACAAATGTAGTGGTAGATGAGTTTCAGATTATCACCCAGGATGAACTGGGAAGAGAGATCTTTGACAATCTGTACCGGACAGTCCGTAAGCAGGGCGGAATTATGACCTGTTTAACCCAGACATTATCCGATAACCTGATACAGGCAGAAATACAGGCAATGCTGTCCAATTCAGAGTTTGTGGTATTTTTAAACCAGTCGGGAATCGACCGGAATATCTTACGGCAGATCTATCCGGAGATTTCAAGGGAGGAAATGCGGTTTATCACAGATGCAAAGCCGGGGACCGGGCTGATCAAGTGCGGAGACAAGGTTGTACCTTTTGACTGCGTGATCCCTCGGGACAACCTGCTTTATACCCTGTATAATACAGATTTTTATATGAAACAAAAAGAGTAAATAAGAAAGGAGGATGCCGATGAAACTGCAGACAACAGGAAGCCTGCAGGTCCATGGCTTTCAGCGGAAGATAAAGACCGGGAACATGAAGCTGATGCTCAAAGATCCGCAGGATAAGACCGCACCGGAATTTTATATGAAAGATGCACAGAAGAAATTCTGGAGGAAGATATCTTCTGCTGAAAGAAAGAAGACCATAAAGAAAGCGGATATCCAGTGTCAGAAGTCTGATTTTTATGGAACATTCCAAGGTGAATGCAGAGCCTGTACTGGAACTTTCCAGAAACAAAGAAAAGGATACAGGACAGACCGGATCAGGGATGCTCCGTTTTCAGCACAGGAAAATCCTATACAGACAGACCGGGGACAGGATATCCGGGAAGAAAAAAGGACAGAGATCAGGGGTGAAAACCAACCCATCATAGGCCAGGCCGGTACAGAAAAGACGAAAAGTGAAAACGCTTCTGCGAATGTGGGAGAAATACAAAATAATCCGCGGATCTTTCAAACACAAATAGGATGGAATGATAATATATCAAGAAAGAATACAGAAAAAGTGGGGAATAACCCCATATCTGCTGATGAAACTCATATAGCGGTAAAGGCAGCAAAGGAAACTGCCCGCATAGTAAAGCAGAACTTTTCGGCAGCAATGAGAAAGGAGGAAGAGGAACGTAAATTTAACTGTGAAGCGATCCTGACAGAAGAGGGGAGTATAAAAAGCATATCTGTCCATTCAGAGGAAATGGGGATACAGAGAGCGGTATCTGCGATGATTGCAGCGATTGCAGTTGTCATGCAGGCCGCTTTTTCTGCTATCCTGCCGTTTCTGATGGTCATTCTGCTGGTGATTTCTCTGCTTGCGGGAATCCTTTCCTTTTTATTCGGAGGTGTTTCTTCGGGATATGCAAAGGCAAATGTGTCAGCAGAGTGCGAACAGTACCGCTCCCTGGTAACAGAGTATGCGGCGAAGTATGGAATGCAGGATTATGTGGAACTTCTTCTGGCTGTTATGATGCAGGAATCCGGAGGATTACTGCCGGATGTCATGCAGGCTGCAGAGGGAGGCTTTAATACCAGATATCCCCATGTGCCCAACGGCATTCCGGATCCGGAGTATTCTATTGAATGCGGGGTACAGGAATTGAAAAGGGCACTGGAGCTTGCCGGATGCCAGGGTCCTACAGATATGGAACATATCAAACTGGCACTGCAGGGTTATAACTATGGGGAAGGCTATATCACATGGGCGCTGTCCCATTACAACGGATATTCCGAAGAAAATGCGGCTGAGTTCAGTGACATGATGGCTGCAAAAATGGGATGGTCAGCTTACGGCGATAAGAAATATGTGGAACATGTACTCCGTTATTACACGGTAGTTTCCGGAGGGTTTGCAGACACACCAGCAGGAGGGATGTCGATCCCTCTGTATGATCAGAAAGATTATCCGGATGTACCTTTTGGCGGCGGGTCTATCGCTACAAGCGGATGTGCGCCGACTTCCTTTGCAATGGTCGCTTCGTATCTTTTAGGCAGGCAGGTCACCCCGGTAGATGCAATGAGATGGTGCGGAAACGCTTACTATGTACCTGGGATCGGAACCGGATGGGATTATTTTTATGGTGCCGCCAGTCATTTCGGGATCCGGATTATAGAAGAAACCACGGATCCCCAGAGAGTCCTGCAGGCACTGGCTGCCGGAAAACCGGTGATAAGTTCCCAGAATCCGGGACTGTTTACGGGAAGGGGACACTTTATCGTGCTCAGAGGCGTCACTGCAGATGGGAAAGTCCTGGTCAATGATCCCAATGACAGTCCGGGAAAGAATTATGCCAGCAGGGCATTTGATATGCTCAGGGAAGTAGATGCCACCAGTGCAGATTACTGGATTTTTGACAGGTAGGAGGCGGAGAAAAATGAGCATGAAGAAAAAACTAAAGATCGCAGGTGCCATTTTCGGGATCTTTATACTGATCATCGTATTTCTGCTCTGTTATAAGGCTGGAAACCATATGGCAGAAAGACAGAGACAGGAGGAACAGCTGGAACTTACAGTCACACCCCTGCCGACAGAAGAACCGGAGGAAAGCATCACCCCTGTGCCGGACATCTTTGGCCAGCAGGAAGAAGAGGCTGTCCGGCAGAGCAATAAAAAATATAAATTTCTGGACTTTACTGAAAACCTGGGTGATCTCTTTACAGAAAAACAGATCAAAAAGATAAAGAAAACAACCAAAAAATATCTCAATAATTCCAGAACCCATGCAGAGGCAGATACCGTTACCTGTACCGGATTTCATTACAGAAGCCAGACCAGAAACCAGACCTATGGATACCTGAAGCTGGATGATGGAAGCATGCTCCAGTATACCTATGACTTTGACAGCAATGAAGTAAAAGTAATGGAAACTGCAGTGACAAGCCAGAATCTTGAGGATAAAAAGAAGCAGGAAGAAGCCGCAAAGAAAGCATTAAAAGAGCAGGAGGAGGCAAACAGAAAGAGGGAAGAACAGGCACAGGAGATCTTTCGCAGGGGCGAAGCTGCTTCCCCGCAGACAGGATCACAGACAGGAGGTACAGCATCCTATTCCTATCCATCTGTCAGCAGTACCGGGCAGGGAATCATACAGGACAGCCAGGCAGTACAAAATGAATATGTCCCGGAAGAAGTGCCGGAAAATACAGACAGGGAAGATGAGGAAAGTACAGATGCAGAGGCTATCTTCGAGGAAGAGATCCCGGAGGATATCTTTACAGACCGTTAGGAGGCAGGAAATGAGGAGAAGCTTGCTGCTTTTTATATCCCTTCTGATGCTGAGTGCAGCATTAGGAATGGGAACAGGTCTCTGGCAGAAATACCAGAAAGGAAGAGAAACTTATGAACAGGCAGAACAGATTTATATCCGCCGAAAGACAGAAATATCTGAAATGCCGCAAGATAAGGAGGAAAAGACAGAAAAAAGACAGAAAACGATGACAGCACCCATCACGGTAGATTTTACGGCTTTAAGAAAACAGAATCCGGATGTGACCGGGTGGCTGTACATCCCATCCATAGAATTGAGTTATCCGGTGATGCAGGGAGAGGATAATGAATATTATCTGAAACATTCCTGGAACAGACAGGAGATCTTTGCAGCTTCTATTTTTATGGATTACCGCAATCATTCCGATTATCAGGACTGCAATACCATCATTTACGGACATAACATGAAGGATGGCACCATGTTCCATAAGATCCAGTACTGCATGGATAAGAAATATTATGAAAAAGATCCGTATTTATGGATCCTTACACCGGATGGCGATTATCAGTATGAGATCTTCTCAGAGTATGATACCAGATACGACAGTGATACCTATACTATTTTTGAGGGACCGGGAAAGAGCCTTGCAGAATATCTGTCCAGAATGCAGGAACAGTCCCTCTGGAAAACAGAAATAAAGCTGAAAGAAACAGAACATATCATTACCCTGTCTACCTGCAATGGTGCGCATGACATACGCAGGATCGTTCAGGCAAGGCGGGTAGATTAAGGAGGAAAAAACATGTCAGCAGAAATGATCTTATTAAAAGAAAGCTATGAGAAATACAGAAAAGAAAATGCAGGAAAAAAGCTGCAGGAGCTGGTTATGGTCAGGGATGAAAAAACAGGAGAGAATCGTCTGGTTGTGGAATACAGGGAGGAAAGAGCATGAATTTTGAACAGTTTGCTAAATACGTAGAAGAGAATATCAAAGATTATCTGCCATCCAGATATGCAGATGCGAATATACATATCTTAAACTGCCGCAAAACGACTAAAAGTGAAAGCTATACAGGAATCAATGTGGCACTGCCTGACCGCGGGATAAATGAAGCAACACCGTTGATTTCCCTGGATGGGATTTATAAGAAAATGCAGGAAGAAAATATATCGATTGGAAAAATAATGAAAGATATTGCAGGCGTGGTCAAGGAGTGTGCTGAAAAAGAAATTAAGATTGATCTAAGTAAAAGGAACATTCTCGAGAACCTGTTTACAGTCGCAGTAAATTATAGTGATGCAAACCTGGATGACAAACCGTATATACAGATCAATGACATTGCGATCGTGGCGAAATCGGAAGTTGCCTACAATGAAAATGGGGCGATCACGATTACAAATGATCTGGTAGAGATGCTGGGAATGTCACCGGATGAGATCATGACAATGGCAATGGAGAATAATGCAAAGTTTTCAAGACCGGTATGCCGGGATATGCTGACACTTATGTCTGATCTTCTGGATGCTGATCTTCCGAAACCTAAGGCTGATGAACCTAAAATGTATGTCCTCACAAACAGACGCGGAATCTATGGGGCATCTTTTATCGCAGATAAGCAGGTACTGGGATCGATCGCAGAGAAGCTGGGAGGTGATTTTGCAATCCTGCCATCTTCGGTTCATGAATTGATCATCATACCTGAGATAAAAAAGCATATGTTGCCGGAATTGAAAACAATGGTAGAAGATGTGAACAGGACACTGGTAGTTGAGCAGGGGACATTCCTGTCAGACAATGTATATGTATATGATGCCAAAAAAGATATGGTAGCAGTATATGACGGGAAATTAAATCCGGAGAAAATAAAAGGGGATATAAAAAGAACCCCGCCGCTTTTGTCCTGCTAGTCCGTATAGAGGAAAGACATCATGAATGCTTATGAGATTGTGATGGAAAGCAGACAGAAGCTGGTGGAGCAGGTGATCTCCAATATGAAGAAAGGATATATCTTTACAGAAAAAAAGTGGGATGCGCAGGTTCTGGCACCACAAAATCCGGTATCGCATGTCTGTTATAAGGGAGGAAACCGGATACGGCTGATCCAGCAGGTGGTAGAAAAAGGATATCAGGATCCACGGTGGATGACCAGGAGGCATCTGCAGGACCAGGGATATTATATAAAAAAAGGTGAAAAGCAGACCATATGTGAGAAATGGATCTTTACCAAAAAAGAAAAGTACCTGGATGAAGACGGGCAGGAAAAAGTACGGGAAGTGGAACTGGAGAAACCGATGGTATCTTACTTCGGGGTATTTAATGCAGAACAGATCAAAGATTTTCCACCACTGGTACAGCAGGAGGATCGGGAATTATCGGAAACCATGAAGATCGGTATGGACTGCATCTGTTCCAGTGAGTGCCGGATCATTGAATGCGCCCAGCCGGAAGCATATTATGCGCCGGGACTGGATAAGATCGTTCTTCCGTTAAGGCAGATGTTCAAGGATGAAGAATCCTATGTAGCGACAGTACTTCATGAAATGGTCCACAGTACAGGACATCATTCACGGCTGAACCGTGATATTGAAAATCCATTTGGCAGCATTGAATATGCAAAAGAAGAACTGCGGGCAGAACTTGGATCCATGTTTTTAAAAGCAGATCTGGGGCTTTCCATGCAGGGAGAACACTTCCAGGATCATTCCAATTACCTGAAAAGCTGGATCTCTGTGCTGGAAGACGATTACAACGAATTATTCCGGGCAGCATCTGACGCTGAACGGGCATCCATCCGGATCATGGACCGTTATCAGGAATATAAGAAAAATCCGGAGATTGGAAGAAAACCGCAGAATATAAAAGATGTCACTTTGACGCCAGTAAAGTGAAGGAAAGGAAACGGGGTATCAGGGGCTTTTGCCCCTGACAAGAAAGGCATTTGTCATACAAAATGCGTATCTTGCAAATTCCCTGCGGAAATTTGGGTTTGTGCTGAGTGACATCAAAGTGATGCCAAAGTGACATCAAAATGGTACCAAGTGACGCCAGAGTGACGTCAGAGTGACATCAAAAAGATATCAGATTAGTGGAACGGAAAAAAGATATGAAGAACAGGATTATAACATTCCGGGTAACAGATGAAGAATATGCATTGCTCACAGAGCGGACAAAGAAAGCTGGGATCACAGGTGAAAACCTGTCAGAGTATATCAGACAGCAGGTCCTTGGAGAAGAGTATCCATACCAGAAGGAAAAACTCCTCAGAGATATGAATTACCAGATCAGAAAGATAGGGGTAAATCTTAACCAGATCGCTGCCAGATATAACAGCAGCCTGTATCTGGAACAGGACAGGAGGCTTGTGCTGCAGTATATGGAGGAACTGAAAATGCTTTTAGAAAAAACTCAGGATATGATATGGCCATCACAAAGCTGATCCATATGAAGGAAAGCAGTTCAAAGGAAAAAGGAAAGCATCTGAAAAATGCAGTCTGCTACATCCTGAACCCGGAGAAAACAGCAGGCGGGCTGTACATGAACTCAAACTGCGGCTGTGATGCAGATGAGATTTATCAGGGAATGATCCAGACAAAAAAACAGCATGGAAAGACCTGGGGTAGACAGGGGTATCACTTTGTGATCTCCTTTGCACCGGGAGAGGCAACCGAAGAGACTGCTTTTGCTGTTATGCAGGATTTCGCTGACCAGTATCTGAAGGATGAATACGACTATGTTTATGTGGTTCATAATGACAAAGAGCATATCCACGGGCATTTGATCTTTAATTCTCTTTCTTACAGCGGATATAAATACCATTATAAGGAAGGACAGTGGAAAAATGAGATCCAACCGGTCACTGACAGCATATGCCGTAAATACGGGCTGGATGGACTTCTGGAAAAAGAAATAAAAACCGGACGTTCCTATAAAGAATGGGAGTCTGGGAAGAATGGAAACATGACCTGGAGACAGCTGATCCGAAAAGAACTGGATATTGCAGTGAAAAGGTGTGCAAATTATGAGGAAATGCTGCTGTATCTGAAAAAAAACGGTTATCTGGTCCGTGAGGGGATATCTAAAAAACATGGTCCCTATCTTGCCATTCGCCCTCCTGACAGTCAAAAAGCCTTTCGTACTTACACACTGGGAAAAGACTATCAGGTACAGCAGCTGAAAAAAAGGCTCCGGACAGAGGATTATGTGCCGTATTTTAAAACAGCCCCCGGGATCCGTCTGTACAGGATATCATTCCATATACAGACGGCCACCTATTACCAGCTTTATCATGTGGCGCATTATCATAAGGTGAAACATTTTTATAACCACCAGGGCTGGAAATACAGAAAAGAGAGAATGGAGATTGGGGAACTATTTTTGCAGTGCAGCTATCTTCTTACACAGGGAATAAAAAGTGAGAAAGAACTGGCAGAAAAAATAGACTCCCTGAATATCCAGGAAAGGGAACTTTACCATATGCGTAGCAATCTGACATCAGGATATGAAGACATCAATGCTTCCCTGAAAAGCCTGCGCAGGGAAAGAAAAATGCTCAAAAAGATACAGGAAAGGACAAAAGAGTTAAAACCAGAGCCTGCCAGAGAAAAAAGCAGGAGGAGATAGAAAATGACAGAGGAACAGTTAAAAAATATAATTGAAGAACAGCAGAGGGCAGGGGCACCCCTGTCACTGCTGACACAGATGCGGTTTGCCTATGAACTGGGCCTGCCGGAGGAAATCTATAATCTGTTGATCCAAACGGAGGATTTTGAAATCCGGGAATGGCTCCGTATTTCCCTTATGGAGGGGATCCCGTTAAATGAGGTCCGGCAGTACCAGACCATGAATATAAAAGAAATTCAGACATTCCGCAGAAGATATTTCCTTAAAAAAGAAAACGTGGAGGAATTAAAAGAAATCCGGGAGCAGACAGAAAAAAAACTGCAGAAGCTGGAACTTCTGGTTGATAAAACAGAACCCATGGAGAGGTATATCCATGTGCTTTTAAAACAAAAGGATAAAATGCTGGATACCTGCCAGAAACAGCTGGAATCTCTGCGAAGGAAAACAGAAAAGCTTGAGGAACAGCTGGAGCTCTGGCAGAGGCTATCTGAGCCGTCCAGACAAACTTTTCCGCCAAAGGAAGACAAAGAAGAACTGCCACCGGAACCAAAAGCATTGCCATCTGTGCTGCCAGAACCGGAACCTATTCCCTGGTGGGCTTTCTGCCGCAGGAAAAAGAGAAGAAAAGAAACCGGCATCATAGCGGAATACTTAAAGCAGTCTTCCTGGAGCCGGGAGCAGATGGAGTTTATCCTGGAATGCCTGGAGGAACACATGACAATGGAAGACATAAAACAGATCACAGGACCGGAAATGGAGATAGAGAAGATGAGACTGCTGAAAAGAATGATCCAAAAAGATTACAGGAAGGAAGAATAGCTTATGGAAGAGATAAAACAGCGGATAGATGAAGACATAAAAAAACTGAACAGCCGGATAGAGCTGTTTGAAACATACATTCATAAAAACGGCCTGCAGAAGGATTTTGAACGTTTCTGCAGAGAACATAAAAAACAGGAAAAACGTCCGTTAAAAGACCAGATTCCAAAACGATAGGAGGAATGAGAAATGAGCGAGATCAGCGATACTGCTACTTTGATCAAGTTAAGCAGCCAGGGAACGTACTTCCTGGCAAAGGGTTCTGTAAAAGCGATCCTTTATCTCTATCAGACAATAAAAAAGCTGCAGGCAGCAAATGTCCTTGGGAAAGGAGAAGTGGAAGAATTTGAAAAGTTCTTAAAAGCAACCGAAGGGAAATACCGGATCATCAATATCCCTACGGAAAAAACAGAGGAACTGAACCAGATGAGAGAGGACTTAAATCAGATGCATATCAGTTACACAGTTCTCCCTGACCTGAATGTGGGTGACGGGCAGACGCAGATTGCCTATGCCATTGCAGATACCGAAAAAGTGGAAGCCTGGTACCGCAGTTTTTGTCTGGATCATCTGAAAAACGGCGGGGAAAAGCAGTATACGGAACTGATGAACCTGACAGAGGGACAGGTTTCGATTGCCAATATCCCCTGGCCTCCTGCAGATGCCTGCATAGATGAGTATGCTTATGCAGAAACTGCAGATCAGGAGATCAAACAGAAGCTGCAGATTCTATCGGATCCATCTGATGTTCCAAAAGATTTTTTTCCTAAAGAGGGAGAATTGTTAAAGGAAGAGGTTTCTGTAGCAACCCTGGAGGGACGCTTACAGCAGCTGAAACAGGATCTGGACGGTCTGCGTATAAATTACATGATCCTGCCGGACATGAATGCAGGAAAAGGATATCTGCAGATCGCCTACGCAGCGGCGGATGCGCCAAAATTAAAAGCATGGTATGAACTATACCAAAAAACCATGCTTTCAGAAGGAACTTCTGTAAAAAATATGAAGGAAATGTCCTGGGAGGATTACTTAAAGACTGCAGGTAAAAGACCATCCGGTGAAAAAACCATCCAGCAGCTTCAGAAAGCAAAGCAGGCAGAAAAAACAGTACCTCTGCCATAGGAGAAAATGCCATGTGGAAAAAAAGAAAACCGCCATATCTGTTATTTTTTCTTTTCTTACTTTTGTGTATCCTGACAGGATATTATTTTTCCGGGATCTTTCTGGAACCGGGACTGGCTCTTTCAAATATTAACAGCAGACTGGAATATATTATCAGCCATCCCTTTGCCTGGTACTGGAATGAGAAAAGTGCAGCCTGTATCATAGGGACTTTTCTGGCGTGGCTTTATATCCTGAGCCAGTATCTGTACCATCAGCGGGATTTCCAGTTTGGCAGAGAATACGGAACTTCCCAGTGGGCGGATCCGGAGGAAATTAGCAGACAGCTGATGGATTCCCTTCCGGAGAATAACCGCATCCTGAGCAAGCACCTGCATATATCAAAGAAAGCATTGTCCAATAATAATGTGATCGTTATCGGCTCCCCGGGTACCGGAAAGTCTACAGGTATCGTGATCCCAAATCTTCTCACTGCCAGTGCTTCTTATGTGGTTCTGGATGTAAAAGGGGAACTTGCCGATGGGTACGGCAGTTATTTAAAGGAAAAAGGTTATCAGATCAAATGCCTGAATCTGAAAGAAATGGAAAAATCGAATCAGTATGATCCTTTTCATTACATAAGAAAAGAGGAAGATATCATCAAGTTAGTGACAAACATACAGGCAAACACCACACCGCCGGATGCCATGAAAGGGGATCCTTTCTGGGATGACGGCCTGGCATTGTATCTGATGTCCCTGTTTTATTATGTGTGGATGGAATGCAAAGGGAAGGAACGAACCATGAACAAGGTCCTGGAACTGTGCAACAAGGAAGCGGAGGTCTTAGATGAGGATGGGACTACCGCACTGGGGGTTATGATGGAACGGCTTACATTAGGAAAATATGGAAAAAACCATCCGGCCTATATTAAATACCAGAAATTAAAGGGCGGACATCAGGAAACAGTAAAGTCCATTATCCTGATGGTGAATGCAAAACTGAAATTCTTTGAGACACCTGGGATCCGCAGGATATTTGAAGACGATGATATGGAACTGGAATCATTGGGAACCGGAAAGAACAGGGATGGAAAGACAAAAACCGCCTTGTTTCTCATCATCCCGGATAATGATAATTCCTTTGCCTTTGTGATGGGAATGCTTTATACACAGATCTTTGAGACCCTGATCCATGTGGCAGATCTGGAATACCACGGACCTCTTCCCGTTCCTGTGGAGGTATGGATGGATGAGTTTGCAAACGGAGCAAGACCGGACAGGTTTGAGAATCTGATCACCACCCTGCGGAGCAGGAACATTTCTGCCCTGATCTTTTTGCAGAGTGTGGATCAGATCAAAAAGATCTATACAGGAGATACCTGGGGGATCCTGATGGATGCCTGCAGTGCATTTATCTTTTTGGGATCCGGCAGAGGATCACTCAATACCCAGGAGTATGTTTCCAAACTTCTCGGCCAGGCAACCATAGATAAACGGACAGAGGGAGAGAGCAGGGGAAAAAGCGGAAACAGCAGCTTAAATTTCGACCGTGCAGGAAGGGATCTGATGACACCTGCAGAGATCGGCAGAATGTCAAGGGAGAAATGTATCATCCTTCTGGAGGGACAGCAGCCAGTCCTGGATGATAAAGTGCGTCCGTTCTCAGATAAGATATTCCTGCATGCAAAGAGCCTGGGAAGATACAAAAATCCTGTAGTAGTAAAATTAGATGAGCAGGGACAGTACCAGACCATAAAATCCCCCGGCAGCCTGGAAGAATTAAGTGAGGAAAGCGTAGCTTACTATAAAAATCTTGCAAAAGAAGGAAAAGCCAGGATCTATGAACTGAATGAGGAAGAGTTTCTGAGATGGAACCTGAAAGACGAGTGATACCGGACTAAGACCTGTAACACAATAAGAAAAACATAAGAAGCAGTTGAGGATGCAGTCCGGATAGCGTATAATCAGAGACAGAAATTATAAGTGAGGACTAAAATTGAAACGAGACGAGATTTTTCGATATGTAAAAGACCAGTATGGAACTGAGCCGGAGTATTTATGGAAAAAAGATCCGGATTCTGCAGTGCTTCGACATAAAAATAAAAAATGGTATGCTATAATCATGTCAGTGGAAAAGAAAAAACTGGGATTGGAAGAAAATGGAAACATTGATATTCTGAATGTAAAATGTGATCCCGAACTTGTAGGGATGATTATTCAAACCTATGGATTTCTGCCGGGATATCACATGAATAAGCGGCATTGGCTTACAATCCTTCTGGATGGTTCTGTCAGTGAAGCCAAAACCCTGGATTTTCTGGATATGAGCTATGACCTGATCGATGGCGGGAAGTAATAAAAAAGGGAGCCTTTCAGAAAAGAATCGCTGACGGCTCCCGGACATTTCAATATAAAAATCATTCTTCTACTCTGCATTTTCAATCTAATGAAATCACTCCATTCATACAGTACGCTGTTCAGGAATACCAATCCACAGTTAAGCATAGAATGAATCGTAATACAATGTGCTCATCTGGCAGTAGAGTCTGTCAGACCAAGAAGATATTCACAGGAAACATTAAACACTTCGGCAAGTGCCACAACTTCGTAATCAGGTACAAAACGTGTACCCTGTTCGATCCGCAGGATGGCCAGATCATTGAATTCATATCCTGCAAGCTGCAGTCTGGCTGCAAGCATCTTCTGGGTCAGCTTGTGAGCTTTGCGCAATTCTTTTACCCGCCTGCCGATCCTGTTTTTACTGTTTGTTTTTTTATCCCAATAAATAATCATTGTACACCTCGAAATATTTCTAAAGATGAAGTATTATTATTGATTTTAAGGAAAATTATTGATACCATACTTCTAAAGATGAAATTTTTGAAAGTTTATTTAGCAGTTATGAAAAAGATTATGCGGCCTGTTGATTTAAGAAATGATTCTAACGGAAGGTGAAAAAATGAATGAATTTTATGAAGCGGTATCAAATCTATTAGAGGAAATGCGCTGTGATTGTGAAGAACGGGAATATACAGTGGAAACAGAAGAATGGAAAACAGCCGGGAAAAGCTTAAAACAGATACAAAAAAGGCTGCCGTTCCATCTGGAGAAAATGTCAGAGAGGGAACAGGATTTCTGGAAGAAATACCTGGATCAACTGGAACATTTTCATTATGTAGAAGAGCAGAGAGCCTATTACCAGGGTATGATGGATGGGATAGAATTTCTCAGCAACATAGGGGCAATAAAGAAAAGTACGAATGTAAAGAAGATGATAGATAAGTATATACTCTAAGAATGGCGGTATGGATTTCCATACCGCTTTTTCAGAATGATCCGGACAGGATAAGATCCTCAAAAATCCTGATTCTCGTAATCTGCAGGCGTTCTATATGTGCGCAAATATGCTTCCACAATAGCCAGTATGGCAGTGACCTGCTCATCATTACATTTTGACAGATAGACAAGCAGGCGTTTATAATCAAGACTATCTGTATGATTGTCAGGATAAAATAGTGGTTCAGGAGATACATTTAAGGCGCGTACAAGTTTGCGGATCTTTAGAAAACTTGGTATCCGCCCTCCGTTTTCGATTTCCTTCAAATATCTGCTGGACATCTCTGACATTTCAGCTAATTCTTCGTAAGTCAATTTTTGCTCGTTTCGGGCTTTCTTAAAAAATAATCCCAGATTTTTATCTGTTTGTTTTGGCATATGATACACCTCCAAACATAGTGTATAGTTCCCTTTTCAGAAAGAAAATGAACTATTATTTCACTAAAAATAAGGGTAATAATTCACTTTTTATAAAAAGAAGATAGAGAGGTATAAAAAGATGAAGGATCTTATTGCTTGGTACTGTGTCCGTCCTTGTGCGGCGGATGGGAGCAGATAGTTCATTCAAAAGACCTGTACTGTTTTTGTGCCTTAAAAAGTGAACTATGCGCTGTTGATACTAATGGCAAAAAAATATTTTCTGATATAAGTGACGTCCTGCGGGCTGAAATATGCTCACCAGGGCGTCTTTTATATACCCCAAAATACGGAAAAAATACAAATTTCTGTGTTTATAGAGAAATTTTAAAAAAATTTCTTTCCAGACCCCGACAAATACCCCTGTCCGTTTGGGATAAGTGGGAAGGGGAAACTTTGCTTATTGCCTGCTGGCAGGGAAGGGGGTGAACTCTTATGGAGCAGTCTTCTTTCCGAAACAAAATTACAGTCATGCATCAGTATGATCGTTTGTGCAAGATGGCATTGAAAAGTGAGGTCATCAATTACAAAAAACATGTGGCATATCGCCAGAAATGGGAAGTGATGTTGTCAGAGCTGTCAGCAAAAGAGCTGAGCAGACTTTTTACAATGGACAAATATGACCTGGAAATATATCGTTTCCAGGTTCTTGATTATGATATTGAAGTCACAGATACATTGATTGCAGAGGCTCTGCACACACTGACTGAGAAGAAAAGAAATGTCGTATTACTGTCATATTTTATGGATATGAGTGATGCGGATATTGCCAGAAAAATGAATCTGGTAAGAAGTACCATCAGTGAGCATCGAAAACGCTCGCTGGAATTGATGAGAAAAATTATGGAGGAAACCAATGAGAAGAACTAAAGAACAGAAATGTACAGCTGATTTGCTGCCATTCCACATTATCGAAGCAGCATCAGCCGGAGATATAGAAGCAATCCAGGTGGTATTAAAGCATTATGAAAGTTATATTAGAGCTTTGTCTATCAGAAAAATGTTTGATGAATCGGGACATGTACATTACTGCGTGGACGAAACACTGCGCCAGCGTCTGGAAATGAGACTGATCACTAAGACTTTGGAATTTAATCCAAGACCATATCTAGGAAAGAATAACCGGTAAAGGACATAATATCCCCTTCAGGAATCATTGATACAAGATAAAATCCCGCCTGGAGCAAGAAACATTTAAACTGCAGGCGGGATTTTGCCTGTTATAAAAGGATCAGATCCTTTTATGAAAAATAATACAGAATCGTTCCAAAGAACGAATCCATAAATTGTAGATTCTGTATAAATCAAATTTCCATCAGTATACTTATTTTAGAAGAAATCACTGTTCGGGAGGTGTTACGATGGACTTAAAAGCAGTAGGTCAGAGGATCAAGGATGCACGAGAAGCAAAGAATCTTACTCAGGAAGAGCTGGCTGCTCTGGTAAACTTAAGTTCCACACATGTCAGTGTGATCGAACGAGGTCTGAAAGTAACCAAGCTGGATACATTTGTAGCAATTGCAAATGCACTGGATGTTTCAGCAGATGAACTTCTGGTGGATGTCGTGGCACACTCTGTAACCGGAGTTTCAAACAGGTTATCGGACAAAATATCCAGCCTTCCGATGAAAGAACAGAAAAAAATCATAAAAGTCATTCAGGCATTGATAGAAGAGTAGCAAAAGACAGGAAGAGCGGAAAGCTCTTCTTTTTTGGCTATTTTATATAATTTCACTTGAAATATATTTGTAAATATGGTAAAAATTATATTGAATTAGTTCTTTGGAATAATAAATAATTCTATTTTGTCCAGTATATGAGATGGAAAAGAATCTGTAAGAAAGAACTGGTTGATTTTATTTGGAAGTTTTTCTGTATGAATACTACGTAGCAGATATCATGCTGAAAAAAGTGAAAGAGAGAAGAAGTAATGGGATATACAGTAAAAGATTTGCTTGAATCAAATAGATTTCCGGAGATGCATCTGATAAGCGGCAGTGCTGGAATAGACAGGGAAATCAAAAAGCCCCGGTTTATTGAAGTGGAAGATATGGAAAAATTCCTGGTGGGGGGGGGAAGTTCTTATGACCAGCATGAAAGCATACAAAGATGTAGATGAACATGCTTTCCTGCACCATCTGGAAGAATTTAATAAAAAAAATATAAGTGGATTTATTGTAAAAAGATATCACGAAACAAAGTTACAGGACAGATTATTTGATATCTTGTTACAATTTGCGGAGAAACATCATCTCCCGGTTTTGGAAATTCCAACAAATATGTATTTCTGGGGGATTATTAAGTATGTCCTGTTGCAATTATATGATATAGAAACTGCCAAGCTGATATATTTTAAGACCACCTATGATAGTTTAAGTAAAATCTTATTAAACAAACAGGACAGTAAAACAGTAACAACGAATTTACTTTTTCAGATAGATACAATACTTGGAAACCCGGTTGCCTTATATAATGGAGAGTCTATTTGTTATGCCTCAACTGCTCCAGGCGTGTCTGAGTTTAAAAAAGAAGAAGATTGTGTGGCATATATACCCAATATTATTACAAGATATGAGTATCTGCGTCAAAAAAGGGAATATGTTGAGTATATTAAGAAAATGGATGTTTTTGAACAGAGGGATATCTATCTGGTTATTTCAGAGCGTAATGAACCATTGCAGGAACTGGATTTTATAGCATTGGAGAATATCATTGTTACATTGGAGTATATTTTGGAGAGGTGCGTGATAGAAGAAGACATTGAGAAAAAGTATCACAGAGATCTGCAATACCGTCTGTTGAATGGTTCTCTGACAAATGTAGAAGAAGATGAAGTAGCAGATATCCTCAATCTCAATGAATCAGATGATTTGCGGGTTATCACTTTCCATATGGCTTCAAAAAATAATGAAGGAAGGTTCGGTGATAAGCAGTTAAAAGAAACAAAGAATGCAGAAAAAGAACTTATGCATCTTTTGCCAAAAGACTATGTTTTTTCAAATACCAACCAGATCATCTATATCCATAAAGAGGATGGGAAAGAAAACAAACTGGAATTTCGGAAAAGATTGGAGAAATTACAGCAACGTGTGCAGGAGGATTTTGTTAAAAAACAAATGGATATAGATTTCCTGATCGGTATAGGAAAAAGTGTCAAAGGATACCATTTTCTAAAAGAGTCTTTCAGATCTTCCAAAATGGCAATTAAGTATATCAATGTTATCAGGAAAATAATCGGGGATAAGGATAAAGCAGTTGTGGACATTTCAAAACTGGGATTCTTTTCTTATATGATGGCAAAGGTAGAGGATAAAAAAGAATTATATGCTTTTGTACCGGAATCTTTACAGAAGCTGCACCAGCATGATGTTGAGAAAAACGGAGAACTGATTGATACATTGGAATGTTTCCTGAATAACAACCAGAGTATTAAGAAGACATCACAGCTTATGTTTGTCCATTACCGGACGGTTTCATACCGCATACAAAAGATAGTAGAAATAACAGGAATGGATTTTAGTAATGTAACGGAAATGCTGGTGGTCCGGAACGGATTACTGGTGCTCAGAGTTCTTGAGGAAATGTAACAGATTAACGAATCATGTCATTATGTTTATGATATGGTTCGTTTTTTTGTTGGTGGATACATTTCAAATGGAACACTTTATGCAAAAAAACATGAAAAATATTGCAGGTTTGTTGCATTGAAAGAACAAAATAAACAGATATAATAGAAATTAAACTAAAACCTCGCATGTCCGAGTTTGAATATGGATGATGGTAGCATGAAAAAAGAGAATACACCAAATGAAGCTTACAGTGTAATACAGGAAACAACCATAGCGCAGGATATCGTGCAGCTGTTATTGAAAATATCAATTATTATTTTAGCAGTATTTCTGATCTTTACATTTCTTTATGGGATTGTAAGAATCAATGACGTCTCAATGAAGCCTGCGATCAAAGATGGAGATTTGGTCATGTATTATAGACTGGATAAACGTTTCATATCCGGTGATGTGGCTGTCTTTGAGGATGATGGAAAAACGACTACAGGACGTGTTGTGGCAGTAGCAGGAGATACAGTTGATATTACGAAGAATGGACTGAAGATAAACGGAGCAGAACAGATATCCCAGGATATCTACTTTGATACTACACAGTTTAAAAACGGAGTAGATTTCCCCATCACTGTAGGGGAAGGCCAGGTATTTTTGCTTGGCGATAACAGACCACAGGCATCAGACAGCCGTATCTATGGCTGTATCAATATAAAGGATGTCAGGGGAAAAGTCATAGCGGTTATTCGGAGCAGGGGGATTTGACACCCTGTCCGTTAATTAATATAAAAAAATAAAAATTTCACAAGGGAGGAAACATTATGAGCATGAAAAAGTTTACTAAAAAAATGCTCGCAATTGTCGCAGCAGCAGCTATGACAATGGGCCTGGCAATGCCAGCATTTGCAAGTGAAGCAGGAGAAACACCTAAGAAGGCAACAGACGCTTACATCAGCAAAACCTATAATACAGAGGTGGGACAAGCATTTAACTTTAACTTTACTGCTACACCAGTTGGTAATGATCATTCAATTAAAATGCCAGTAATTGCGTTTACAGAAACAGAAAAAGGATCAAACACAAAAGTTGGTAAAATCGATTTTGGAACATTCACAAAAGCAGGTAAATATGAATATACAGTAAAAGAGGGTGCAGTTACAGTAAAAAAGGGTGCAGTTGATTCAACATTCACAGATGGTGATTATGACAAACTGATCATGTCCAAAGCTGAGTATAAAATGGATGTATATGTTGTTCAAGATGGTTTGAATTTTAACATTGAAAATATCATCGTAAATAAAACAAAAGATAATGGCGGTAACACTCTTGAAAACCCTAGTAAAGTAGATATTGGTCCAGACTCAACTAATAATGGATTCAGATTTGAAAACACTTATGTACAGGAAGCTGGTACAGGAATAGATCCAACAAACCCAGATCCTGAATATGCTAAGTCTGGTTCTTTAAAGGTATCTAAGGAAATTGTAACGGCAAACAGAGAAGCTGTAGATGCAGAAAAACAATTTGAGTTCACTGCAACCTTTGCATTCCCAACAGGAACAGATGAAAATACTCTTGGTGGGGTAAAAGCAAATGAAACAGGTATTACACTTACAGGTAACACTTATACATTTAAATTGAAACATAATGAAGGCATGAAATTCACAGGTCTTCCGGTAGGAACTACAATCTCTGTAACTGAGGCAGCAACACCGAACTACAAAGGAAGTGCTGCAGTTACAATCAATGGTGTAAATGCAGGAACTGCTACAGCAGATCAGTATAATGCAGTCCTTACAGTATCCAACAAAACACTTGGACAGAATAAGAATGCAGTTGATGTAACCAATGAATATAACAACGTACCAACAACAGGTATCATCATGAACACTCTTCCATATGTTCTGATGGTTGCTCTTTGTGGTGTAGCTCTGGTAGCATTTGTTGCTTCCAAACGCAGAAAAGTACAGAAATAATCTTTGTCCGATCATAAAAATATGAGATCATAAAAAAAGGAAATGCGTGCGGCAATACTCCGTCGCATTTCCTTTTGTGATAAGAAAGGAAAATTCAGGAACATTTCATATGAAAAAAACAGCAAAGTTTATAGTCAAGATAATCGATCATATGGTAAACCTAACAGCATTATTGCTGGTCCTGATGACAATGTTCCTGTCATGCTATATGTTATGGGATTCTAATCAGGTATATCAGGCTGCAGATGCGAAAAACTATGAAGCCTACATACCGACAGAGAAACATACAAAATCTTTTGAAGAATTGCAGAAAATCAATCCAGACATTATCGGATGGATCCGCGTGAACGAAACAAATATCAATTATCCTCTGCTACAGGCTGAGGATGATGATACCTATATGAATACAGATGCAGAAGGCAGATATTCCTTAAGCGGTGCGATTTTTTTACACTGTGCCAACAAGCCGGATTTTTCTGATTTTAACAATATTATTTACGGACATCATATGGAAAAGCATATGATGTTTGGAGATGTTGGTTTATTTACAGAGAAGAAATACTTTGATGAGCATCCATACGGAAATCTGTTTTTTGATGGAAAAGACCATGGAATCGAATTTTATGCATTGCTCCAGGCAGATGCCTATAATGAGAAAATTTTCAGTGTCTGTGCCGACACATCGGAAGCAAGACAGGCATATCTGCAGGAGATAGAAGCCAATGCTTTACATAGAAGAAATTTGAAAATTACAGAAAATGACCATTTGGTTCTTCTGATCACATGTACTTCAGAAATGACAAATGGAAGAAATATATTGGTAGGAAGACTTACGGACCAGGTATATCCAGAGAAAGAAAAAGTCAAGAATATGGGAACAGGGATTGATGAACTGAAAGAAAAGCTGAACCAGGTTCCGGTTATATTCTGGCTGATCCTGCTTATTATTGTGTTGCTGCTGATAGACAGAATATTAGGAAAGAGGAGGAAGAAAAAATATGAAAATCTTTGATCTAAAAAAAGTAAGGATCATATTGCTGGCTATGTTCCTTTTCCTGAGCGTACAGATACCAGTTCATGCAGATGGTCATATAGTAAGAATCCCGGTGGAGCAGATGTTTGATAGTGAAGCTGCAGATGTCTCGGATGAATTCTACTATATCATGACAACAGACCAGAGTGATGCACCTATGCCTGCAGGAAGTACGGATAGGCGTTATTCCTGGAAAATGAAAAACAATACAACTGCTGAAATCACTATCAGTGTAACGACAGCAGGAGAGTATCATTATAGGATCTATCAGGTAACAGAACAAGCAGATGATTATAAATATGACCAGAGCAGCTACGGTGTGATAGTGGAAGCTTACTATAATGAACATAATCAGTTAAAAGTAGCGGCTGTTATCGTGAATGAGCAGGGTGAGAAAATAGAAAGAATAACCTTTAAGAACAAATATGTGGGACAGGATAAATCCGACCCTGCAAAACAGCCTGAACCGGATACTGTTTCCAAGCCAGATACAAAACCGAAACCTGATAAAAGCAAGAATGCAAAGACAGGGGATGACATTCCTGTTATGGGATATTTCATATTGCTGCTTGGTTCAGAAATCTGTCTGGGTGCTATAATATTACTTGGACACCCGAGGCGAAAAAAGGAGGATGCATAGGATGAGACATAAGATAGGGAAGAAATATTTGAAGATTGCATGCTCCTGGATTTTAATCTTTTCTATATGCTTTTTGTCATGGAATACAGTTCCTGCATTTGAAGAAGATACATTTATTTCTGAAGAGGGAACATATGAGGATTCTGCAGATGAAGATCAGGACCAGCAGCCGGATGATATTGTTTCCGATGGGGAAGAGTCGGATCAGGAACCAGAAGAACAGGAACCAGAAGACCAGATCCCGGACAGCCTGAAGGTGGAGGTACTGGATGCGGAGATCAAAAAAGAACTTGCCAATGGGGAAGAACCATATACAGACTGTGTGGAATATGTTGACGAAACCGGAAATCCTATAGATGGTGCACCGGTAACCATCAGTCTGGGAAAGATCGAAGACCATATATCGCTGTTTGGTACTGATAAAAACTATGAATTTAAAAGTGCCAGAGTAGATGGAGCGGATATTGTATTTATCGGAAAGTACAAAGATAATCTTTATTACAGCACAGACGGAATCGATGCAGACAGGATGGAAGATAGACAGAAGCTTGTGATGACCTATGCAGAGCTCAAAGATGCACAGGATAATGAAGATGATTCATCGGATCAGACCCCAGAAGAAACGCCAGATCAGACACCGGAAGAAACCCCGGATCAGACTCCAGAGGAAACCCCGGATCAGACTCCAGAGGAAACCCCGGATCAGACCCCAGAAGAAACGCCAGATCAGACACCAGATACAGAAGAGCTAGGGCAGATGTCTGTACAGGAACTGGAAGAAGAATTGCAGAAGGATCTTGCAAATGGAGAGGAACCATTTACAGATCGTGTAGAGTATATTGACGAAACCGGAAACCTTATTAATGGTGCACCGGAAACAATCTGTCTGGGAAGGATCAAAGATCATGTATCTCTGCTGATCGCCGATAAGAATTATGAATTCAAAAGCGCCAGAATAGATGGGTCAGACTGTGTGTTTATCGGAAAATGTAAGGATGATCTTTATTACAGTACAGATGGAATCCATGCAGACAGGATGAAAGATGACCAGAAGCTTGTGCTGACTTATGCAGAGATTAAAGAGGCACAGGATGAAGAGGATTCTTCAGACCAGACGCCGGATGAAGAAGCACCGGAGCAGATATCCGTACAGAGCCTGGACGAAGAACTGGAAAGAAGTGTTGAAACTGGAAACGAAACTTCCACAAACAGGGTTGAGTATGTAGATGCAGATGGAAACGGTATTGCAGAACAATAGATTTTGGACCAATTAAAGATCATTCGGAGTTATCCATAGCTGAAAAGCATTTAGAGTTTAAGAGTGCCACAGTAAAAGGGAAAAATTGTGTATATATTGGAATATATAAGGATACTATTTACTATAGCACAGATGGCGTAATTGCAATCAAACTGGAAGATGGTCAGAAATTAAGGATGACATATCAGGAGTATTACAATATTACCATCAATGAAGTTATTCCAGAAAACGGTCCACATGGTACGATTACCAAAAGAGAGGGAAGCATCGATACTCCTATTGATATAGGTAAAACGATACGTGTAAATGCAGGAAAAGAGTGGATAATTTCAGTAACACCTGGACCTGCTAATGATAAAAAACGGTATGAAATTGCATCTCTTACATCTCAAAATAGTGCAATAATTACGAGAACGACCGGAGATTTATATGGAGCAACTTATGCTATTAGTTTTAAACAAGATGATATAATTACCATTACTTATGATGAAAAAGGTGTTTATAGAGTAACAATTAATACTGTAGCGAATGATGGTACGGAATATATCAATATTGAACATAGTGAAAAAAACGGCTGGCATTATTTAGATGACCAGAAAAAGATAGAATGGACTTTTACTGAAAATGATGTAAGCTGGGCCGATGGATCAGTCCAATTGCCAGTTTTTCATACTAAAAGAGGATATCGCTTAATCCATATGGTAGTAAATGGTGTTACATTGGCATCTGGTGCAGAAGATGGACAAAGGGAAGTTCCGCTAGATACGGGGATTAGTAATGGTATTACAACAAATGCTGGTAACTTGAGTGTTACAACCGTGATGGAAAGTAAATATACAACGAAAAGAGGTGAAGAAGCAGGATGCTCTTGTGCATATAGTATAAATATAAAAGACAGAGCTGGGAAATGGAAAGATTATAATTTTAGCTTAGTACCACATGATCTTGAAAACCAGGCTATGACAGTGAGGCTGATAACAGATGGACGTCGAAGCGGTGAAGGTTTAGATGTAGTAATGTGGGATCCTGATACTCAAAAATTAATTCCCGTAAATGATAATGATTCATTTGATATGTCACCAGTAGGAACTTCGTCAGTAACGAGTCTAAAGACAAGACGGGTAAGAATATTTTTTTCAAAAACAAAACCGGGTTATTCATATTCTGGTAATGGTGTACAGTTTGGACATCCCCATGGTGATTCGACAACAACTGGTTCAAAGTCGAACGCTGCTTGTGGAAATGTTTCAGAAATGTCCGAAACAACGATGGGGAGTGACAAAAGATATGAGATGTATAATGATACATGGGAGGCAGCGAAAGCTGCAGCACTGGCTGGGGGTTATACAAAGTTTGTGGCAAATTCGGGAGTGAAAATCCTTGGTGATGATAGTGGAGAATTATTTGCTGCTTATTTTTCTGTGGCTGGCGATAGCATTTATGTGCATTATAATTCCGGAGTAGGTGAAGGTGTGCTTCCTAAAAATGCAACTGTAAACAATATCCCAGACAACCCAGAGACAGATAACCAGAACAGACCAATGCATTCATATGGAAAAAGAACTATGGGAACTTCTTTTCCAATGGGTGAAGGATGGCAGGAACCGACATGTAAGGGCTATGAATTTCTCGGTTGGAAATTGAAACAAAAGAATGGTCAGTTAAGTGACCGTCTTTACCAGCATAATGAAATTTTTACAATTTCTGATGAGAATTATATGTATGCAGATAATAATAATCTTCCGGTGTTTGGATGGACTAATAAGTCAGGATATCAGATTGTAGCACAGTGGAAAAAAACAGGTACGAGAGATGTTGAGGTAAAACATTATCTGAAAGTGCCCGATGGTACTGAGCATCTGGAGAGAACAACTGTCGGAAAGATTTCATTTGCAAAGGACAATGAAACAGTTACTGCAATTGGAAAACCGGAGCCGGATGGAACCTTTCCGGGTTATGTGTTTGATGAGAGTAATAAGAGAAATACATTAGAGAAAACAGTAACAAATGATGGTTCAACAGAAAAGATCGTATTGAACTTATATTATAAGCCGACAGTGTTAACAGTCAGCAAAACGGTAACTGGATATGATATGGAACCAAACAGAGAGTATAGTTTTACAATCCAGGCAAATGCACCAGACGGAGCATCATCCATTAAAGAAGGACAGGCTTATATTAAGAGGGGGGGAAGAAACAGTAACACATCTTTCTTTTACAGATAACAAAGCAGTTTTCACATTGGAAAAAGATGAAACCGTACAGATCTTCTGTCTGTCAACCGGATGGAACTATACCATATCAGAAACGGATCCGGGAAGCAATTACAAAACAACATACCAGATAAATGAAGGCACTGTTAAAGAGGGGAGGAATGCATCATTTGACCTGACAGATGCAAGTGCATCTGTCAGTTTTACCAATGAGTCTACCATATCACCGCCGGAAACAGGAAGAACCCTTCAAAATAACGGTTATAAAATATTGCTAATAGTAGTACTGGCGGCTGGCTTTGTATGTATGGTATTTTTCAAAAAAATGAAAAGAAATATTCGTTCATAAATAAAGGGAAGAGTTATACATAGTCCGGTTATGGATGGAAGTATGACTCTTCTTTTTAGTTTTTTAGATAGGAAGATTTTTAAAAGCAGACATAGAGTATCTGAGAAAATTACAGCCTTTAACAAGATGCCATTAGGAGACCTGGTTTGCTTAAATGACAATAGTGTGATAAAATGATGAAGCTATTGACAGGGGGAAATGAGATTTTTGATAAGAGGTGACAATGAGACTCTGAGAATATATATATGGAAAAGAGTTATTGGCTGGGAAAGGTAAGGTTATGCAATTAAAAAATACAACGGATTATGCGATCAGGATTGTATGTCACTTAGCTATGCACAGTGAAACAGTCACAACATCGGAACTGGCAAGCGAGTTGAAAGTTCCGGGAAGTTATATTCCCAAGATAACAAAAAAATTGAAAGAAGCGAACATAATTACTGCCAGTGAAGGTATAAAAGGTGGCTATTCCCTTGCAAAAAAGCCGGAAGACATTTCCCTGTTTGATATAATATCTGCTACAGAAGTGACGATGAAAATAAATCGGTGCCTGGAAAAAGATGGATTTTGTTCCAGAAATGCCACAGATTATTGCAGGGTGCATAAGGTTCTGCTGAAGGTGCAGGAAACATATCAGGACTCCCTGCAGAATGTAAAGGTTGCGGATATCATACGTCCGGAAAAAGAGGAACATTTCGAACCGTCTTATGCGGTCATAAAAGTAAACTTAAGTGATAAAAGTTATGAGTGTCTTTATTCCCGCCACCATTCAGTCTATCAGGGAATAAAAAAAGCAGAAACCTATGATGAATGTCTGGATGTATACACAGATAATTATGTCCATGAATCCGATAAGGACAGATTAAAGGCATTTCTGGGAAGTGGCAATCTGACAGGCCATACTTCAGATGGATGCCAGGAAGAAAGCATCTTTTATCAGAGAAGATGTGAGACAGATGCAGATACCTATCTGTGGATAGAAGTAAAAAAATATGTGGACGAAAAGGAAAATACAGCAATCCTGATATTCCACAATGCAAAAACTGCCCCAAACCTGGTTGCAAATTTAGAGCAGGAACTGTGTAAACAGAAACAGGATGTGACGGAACGGTACTGGCATATGGTATATCTCTTGGGGACTGTATTAAACCGCAGTAATATGGTGGAAGCCGGAAACAGGGATGATATTTGCTTTTTTACAGAGAAGATATATCGCCAATTACAGAAACATTACCCGGAGTATGGAATCACAGAGGGTGAAATAGAAAATGTGTCTCATCTGGCACCTATCTATGATGTTGGGAAGATCAAGATTCCAGCTGAGATATTAAATAAAACCGGACAACTGACAGCGGATGAAATGAAAACAGTCAAACAGTACCCAGTGTTTGGGGCAGAGATGATTCTGAAGATTCCCAATGATTCAACAACAAGAGAGTTAAATAAATATAGTTATGAGATCTGCAGATATCATCATGAAAGATATGACGGGACAGGATATCCGGATGGATTAAAAGAAGACGAGATACCTCTCTGCGCACAGGTAGTCGGACTGGTGGTTGCATATAATGATCTGATCAGTGCCCGGGTGTATAAACCTAAATTAAAGAATGAGGAAGCTATTCGAAAGATCGTGAATGGGGAATGCGGCGTATTTTCCAATAAGCTGCTACAGTGCTTTATTGTATCCGCAATGCAGGAAGAATGGATGGGAAAAGTAAAGCAGAGAGAGTAATAAAAAACTCTGCTTTTTATGAAGAGTTAACAGTTAAAGAAATCATGTTTGTTCAAATATGGTTTCTTTTTTTGTGTATTTGGAACACTTTGGATAAAAATGCAGAAGATATGATCAACATTACAGGTTTATTGCATTGAAAATGGAAAATAAACTGGTATAATAATAGCATAGATAAATATCTAAATATCCAAACCTGAAGGAGGAATCGTAAAATGAAAAAGAAAATGTTCATTCTGATAAGCTTTATATTCTGTTTAAGCCTGATGCTCCCAATATCCATACAGGCAGCACAGAAAAAAGAATCTGTGATTTACAGTGACTTTTTACAAGAAAATCCATCATACACCTGGTTTCGAACACTGGACATCAACAAGGATGGAGTGAAAGAGCTGATCGTCAGCAAAAAGCAGTTAGAGTTTTCCGCTAATGTTTATTATGTATACACAATAAAAAAGAATGAAATTGTTTATGTTGGAAAAGTATCACATTCGAGAGCATTTAAGGACGGAAAAAGCAAAGTCATTTTTTATAATTCCAAATTAAAAGCAATAAGAGAAGCGCTGACATCTCCAAGGGGATTTGGATTGAATCTGTATAAAATTTCCGGTTCCACACTTAAAGAAACAGTCCGCATGAATCGCAGTTTGGGACGTTTTCCTGTTTATTCAATCGGAAAAAATAACAAGGACAAATACTATACAACAGCATCAGACATAAAAAAATTCGATAAATTAGTCGACCGGTATTTTTATAAAGGATGTAAAAAATATGTATTGTATAAAAATACTTCATCTAACAGGGCTAAATATCTAAAATAGCATACGGATGGTATGCAGCCAGTAATCGTCGTAATAAAAAAGCTCCTTTTTGATAAGAACTGACATAGCTGAGAGGTTAGCAGTCGGAAATGGAATTATAATACTAAAAATAATAGGACAGTTATAAAAAACGAATCACATATTGTGGTTCGTTTTTTTTGGGAAAATCCCATGTTATGGAACACTTCTTGCAAAAATATATATACAATATTTACAGCTTTTGTACATTATAAAAAATGAAAAAGAGGTATACAATGTAATTTAAACAAAAAAAGTATGAGGGAATATTTTTTTTAACATAAACTAGTACCTTCAAGGGTTGAGTTTTGTAAGAGGTGGGGTTATGGAACAGGATAAATCAATAGGTTACACAAACGAGGACTTTGGCAGGTTTTATGTAGTATTAAAATTAGATCTGAAGAAAAATAGTTATGAATGCATTTACTCACATGAACAAGAGATTTATGGGATAGTAAGAAAGACGGAAGATTATGATACATTTATCCAAATGTATATAGAAAAATTTATTCATGATGCGGATAAAACAAAAGTACGTGATTTCCTGTTAAGTGAAAGGTTGACAGAAAATCTGGTTGATGGCTATGCAGAGCAGGATATCGTATACCACAGACTAGAGGGTGAAAATTCATATACAAAGATGAAGGCTAAGAAATATGTGGATATAAAAGATAATACTGCAATGATCACATTACATAATGTAAAAGATACATATAACACAATCATGGAAATGAAGCGCGAACTCCAGAAGAAAGAGCGTGATATGACCAGGAATTTTTGGAATATGGTGTCATTATTGACCACAGTTCTGGATCATAATAATTTATCAGAAGCAGATCACCAGGACAATATTATTTTCTTCACAAAGCAGATGTATCTTCAACTCCAGAAAATGTATCCGGAATATGAAATTACAGATGAAGAAATTGAAGCTGTAGCACATTTGGCGCCAATTCATGATATTGGAAAAATCAGGGTACCTATCGAAATCCTAAATAAAAAGGGCGAGCTGACAGAAGAAGAGATGGAAACCGTAAGGCAGCATCCTCTGGTCGGAGCTGAAATGACAAAGAAGTTTCCTAAATGTCTTACAACAGAAAAACTGAATGCGCTTAGTTATGAAATATGCAGACATCATCATGAACGGTATGATGGAGCAGGATATCCGGATGGTCTGCAGGGAGAAGAAATCCCTCTTTGCGCGCAGGTTGTGGGACTTGTTGATGCATATGATGCGTTGATCAGTCTCCGTCCATATAAAAGGAAGTTAGCTCATGAAGAAGCACTGCAAATGATCCTGAATGGGGAATGTGGTTCAATCTCCAGACCGTTGCTTCGTTGTTTTCTGGAAGCTGCAATGCAGAATGAATGGATAAAAAAGGCAGATGGCTGAGAAAAATGGGAAATAAGTATGCAGGGAGGGAACAGTGTGAAAAGTAAAAAGATGTGGCTGCGGTGGATAGCCATAACACTTCTGGTGATTTTATGTATAAACAACGTGGGATCAATAGCTTTGGCATCTGAGATTCGAGAGGGAGGAAGCGTTTTAGAAGAGAAAAGTATTTTGGAAGAAGAGTTTCAGGGGGAAGGAGTTACTTCGGAAGAAAGTATTTCGGAAGATGAGCTTCAGGAAGAAGGAGCCATTTCGGAAGAACAATTTCAAGAAGAAGAAACTGCTTCGGAAGAAGAATTCCAAGAAAAAGAAAACACTCCGGAAGAAAGTGATATTCCAGAAGAGATCACCTCGGAAGAAATTTCAGAAGAAGAAAGCATTTTCGAGGATAAAACATCCTCTGAGCAACAGGAAGAGAGAGAAGAATCTCCGGATACCCAGGAAACCGCAGAAGGATATGATATTGATTTTTATGTCATCATCGACGGGAAAAAGGAAAAACTCCAGCATAATGACATTACCGGTATTACAACATGGACGGAGAAAAGAAAGACATATCATGGGGTTTTGCTTGATGATCTGATCTCAGTGTATAAAGAGTTTGGATTTGTAAAAGAAAATGATGGACAGAATCCTGTTGCAGATAAAAAGTTTGTATCTGCATATAGAGGAAAAAGCAGGATAGGATACGGAAAGGTCTATACCGATAATGAGTCACAAAAAACATATGTCTCTTATAATGACGGGGAGAATCAGCAAGGTGTAGCGGTAGATGTTTATTATCTTCCAAGGGGAATGGGAACTCTTAGTACAATAAATTCTGCAATTAGTGATAATACTTTTTATTCAGTAGAGGTAAAGGGAGAAGGTCAGGATTGTATCCGTTATGCTTTGACGGGAACTACGGCGTCAGAAACGGTATCTGATTTTAATCAAGAATTGCCGGAAATAACAGATCGAATCGAATGGACTTGTATTGGGGCAGACGATAATGTGGTAGATGGAGTACGTAATACGGAAGACAGGACAAACTTTACAATCGAAAAGATCAGCCAGTCTTATGTGATCCAGAGAGCAGATCAGCCGGTATTTGATCTCCAGTTTTATGTATATGTAGATAATGAGGTACGGAAGCTGCCGTCTACTTCCTTGAAAAAAGTATATAAATGGAATCGGCAGGGAAAATCCTATGTTTCTGTCAGTGATCTGTCAGAAATCTATAAAGAGTTTGGAATGGATCAGGCAGAAACTCAGAATGGAACTTATTTTCCATATGCAGCCCGTGGTGAGAAGATATTAGCTCAGGCGACGGTGGCAACTTATAAAGGACAACAATATGTATCCTATAACCTTGACAAGCAGGAAGCAACTGTACCAACAGATGTTTATTATATGCCAAAGGGAGCATCCGAGAGCGAAAAAGTTCCAGATAACTATTCGGATCAGATCATGCAGAATAAGCACAGTTTCTATTCTGTCACAGTGATATATCCGGATGGAAACCGAATTGTGACTTACCATAAGAAAGATTCCGATGCTACAATTTCAGTTGATCCGGGAGATACGAAGGAAAGCGACTGGCTTTGTGCCAGCGAGGATGAAAATAAGACGATCTATCCGATCAAAAAAGGACAGGAACTGAGTTTTACTATTGAGAAGATAGAACAGCCGTATGCCATTGCCTGCAATGCCTTTTCACCGGAAACCTTGAATATTAAATTTTATACTTTCGTAAATTATGAAAGATATAATGTAGAACAGAAAGAAGTTCCTGTTTTAAAAGATACTACAACGAAACCGGGAACTGTTTATTATTATATTTCTAACGATCAGTTAAAAGTGAATTTAGAAAGATTTCATTACGATGGCTCTATCAAGAACGGAGGCCGCGAGCGCTTTTATTATTCCAAGAGAGATTACGACACCATCCATAATGCAGGAGAATATGAGCAGAACGGCCATGACTGTATTTATATAGGGAAGTCCGGAGAGCCAATGGATGTGTATTATCTGCCAGACGGGCAGAATGCTCCGACTATGAGCGTGAAGACATTAATGGAACACGATGATTACAGGTATAACGGCTTTTACAGTGTGACAGTGCAGGATGACGATGGACAGGTTTACAGTAAGACAGAGCTGGGTAATCTTCCGGCAACTGATTTTGTTGCAAGAAAGTCAACGCTTACAAGAACTGTCAGCACAAAGCCACGTATAGAAGGACAGACTCAGGAAGTAAACTGGGAATGCCGAAAGGAAGACGGTACTCTTTCAGCAGTCACATGGAGCAAAAATGAAGCAGAGCAGACGATGAGCTTTACTATCCAGCCGGATGATGCAGTACGTCCATATGTGATCGTTCCTGATAATACAGAAAAACCGGCAGCAATAAAAGAAGCAAATATCAGTTTTTATGTATTTATCGATGGCCATTATAAGCTGATAAAAAATATCAACGCTGAGCAGCATTACATAATCAAAGCGAATAGCGGACGAGCCAGCCGTTATTATCTGAGAGCCAAGCCAGAGGATACGATTTCTAAAATTTACAGTGATTTTGGTTTCACTCCAAGTAAACTTGAACCGGGAGAAGACAATAAAGAAAAAATTTTGTTTGGATATGCGACAGACAGCCGAGTATTTGTACAGCATCCTTATAAAGACAACGATGGTACATGGTATATTCCTGTTCTGAAAAATGGCAAAGATGTATCGGTCTATTATTTTTCACAGCCAAACCCATTGAACCCTGACAGAATCGAAAATTATTTTGATCGTCTGACAGGACTTTCTTCTCAGGTTGGGCTGGCAGGAAGACATTTCAGCGTAGAAGGAAGTTTTCATCTGATCGAGGTGCTGGATCCACTGAACCTGACAAATAGACAGGCAATTAAGAGACAGTATGTTGGACATGGTGAAACATATAATGTGGAAGTGCAGAAGAAGGCGACTCTGGAAGGTGAGTATTATAACAAAGACATTGTCTGGAGCTGTACATCCAATGATAAGGATGAGAATGAGGTTCTTCCAACTCCGGTAGGAGACGATAAAGTTAAATTTGAATTTCCATCTGTCAGCTCATCTTATGAGGTGATCGCAGATAAACCGCAGGATCCTGGGACAGTCAGGGTAATTTATAACACAACCCGTTATATGAAGAAACTTCCAAAGGAAGCTAAGCTGACACCACAGATTGGAAATAAGACAAGGCATATAGATGATTATAAGAACGAGCAAGATGCTGCGAATCATGTGATCAAATCGCCGTATCCGCTGTCTTATGATCATGAAGATAATGACAGTAAAGAACTGGAGCAGTATGAATTTGATCATTGGGATTACAGAGACAAAGATGGAAAGTGGCAGGAATGTGATGCAGGAATCAAGTTTGCAGAGATCTTAAATGAAGCGAGACAGCCGATTGCTCTTTATGCAGCGTGGAGTAAGGTTAGCAACCGAAGCCGACGACAGGTACAGTTTTATATCTGTAAATCAGCAATGCCAGAAGATGGTTCTGTAGCATTACCATCTGTGCGTGAAGATGATTATACAAGCGCGGTTGCAGTGGCAAACTGTAATGTGAATGCAAGCAGAGTGCATGATGTTCCGGTTCTTGGAAATAAGAATCCGACTAAGTGGGAACATTATGCGGATGGACATAAGAGAGTATTGGAACTTTTGCGAGGAACAAGGCCGGATAAGGGATATATAGGAGATGAAGATTATGTCTACAAGATAGACAGAATTCCTTCCGATGAGGAGGTATTCCAGACGATCCGAGAAAGCGGCCGTATGATCCGTATCGGTGACAGGGAGATCCCGCCATCGAAATTAGATACTGAGTTTTTTACCATTTACTGGTATTCTTTCAAAAGTGAAATGTCCGATGGATGGCATATTGATGGACGTATTGTAGCTAAAAACGGTTATCTGACGGTAAAAAAAGATTTCGTCGGAATGCCGGAAGCAATTGAGGCAGTCAAGAAAGATTATTATATCCAGGTGGATATGGATGAAAAGCTTTTAGACGGAAGACCTCAGCCGCCCGCATTTCATCAGCACATGAAACTTGTGCTTCCTCCAGAAGACGGTCAGACACCGGATACAGAAGCTTCACAGGCGGAAGATCTTCCGGTAGAAGTTGTAGGGACATGGAATGACGAAACGCATACAAGCTGTACATGGAACGTCAAAGCGGATTCGTTTTGGAGATATACATTAAAAGAGTATAACTATAAGCCGAAAAATGAGGATGTGAAATTTTCAGGCTGGTATAATGTCCGTAATTCTCATGAACAGGGAGACAATGTAAATTCCTGGGAAATATATCCGGAAAGCGGAATTAAATTCACAGGTCGTGGAATTGGCCGTGGAGGCGAAACGCTTACCATTGAGCTGGAGAACCGTTATCAGAAAGAGGGAATACTCACACTGAATAAATTTGACGAGTCTACCGGACAGGGGATGGAAAGAATCAACTTTGCTGTCAGTCAGAATGGTGTTGAGAAAGAATCAGTAACAACTGATAAATACGGAATTGCACAACTTTATATTCCGCTGCAGGATGAAAACGGAAACAATCGAACAGCAACCGAGAAATATTTGCTACGAGAAACAAACTTACCAACAGGATACGTGGATACAGGAGATATACAGATCACTGTTGAGATTGCAGACGGAGCATTCAAAATCACAGAGGCAAAACTGGTAGACAGAGTGGCAGGTGAAAATCAAGAGGCGGTAACAGCACCAGCGGATGGAAAGATAAACGGAAAAGAAGTTCTGATCCAACGAGGAGATACAAGCCTTAATATCCGAAACTTTGGAAAAACAGGCAGTCTGCATATCAAAAAGACATGGGGAAACCCAAATGATGCACTGACGGAAAAACAGGTAAAAATCCGATTGTATCAGAATGGCATTTCTACAGGACAAGAATTCCTGTTGAATGAAGCTAATGGATGGGAATACACAGTTGACAATGTTCCATTGTTCCAGGACAGAAATCCGGTGGAATATAAGATAGAAGAAGTTGAGATTGGAAAGACACATTATTCCCCGGAATTTGGCGACGGATTTCTGTATTATGAAGTTATCTATCCGGAGATCCAGTACTGGGATTCAAATGGTCAGCAGTTATTCCCGAAGGATGAGAATGAATTCCAGAATGTTTCCAGGATAGAACTGGAAGTGCAGAATCTGCATTTTAATCTCGCTGAACGGAGTCTGTTAAAGACAGATGATCTTCCGAGGAATCGGCTTGAAGGTGCCACATTCCTGTTCTACGAAACACCATACAATGAGACTGGTTCGGAATATGCAGATGATGCTGGTTATACCGTTGACTACGAGAATGGTAAAAGTAGTGATCCAATAGTTCTGAAAAAAGATGGCGTGAAGTGTGAGCCGAGTTATTCATTGACTACAGGTCCAGACGGAATGATTCAGTTTCCGGATGACTTTAAGTCAGGCAGATACTGGATGGTAGAATCTATTACACCAAACAAAAAGGATACAGAAGATAAAACCAAAACAAAGTATCAGGACAACTTAAATTTATACATGGTAGATGCGGAATCTGAGATCATATTCCTATATGAAAAATCTCCGGCGGCAGACACATGGAAAACTCTTTCAGACAGACATATTGTCAATCATCCGAAAAAAGGCGGGGTGACAGTGAAGATTACAAAGGAAGTCACCGGTCCGTTTGGAAATCGCAAGAAGCCATTTGATATTGATATCCTCTATTGGGAGGACGGTCAAAAGTTACGAAGCAAGAGACATAAAACTTCACTGAAAGATGGAGATACAGTTACATTACAAAATGTAGATATATCTTCTGAAATCACAATAACAGAAACCGTTGATACTTCAAAATACAATGTCTGGATTTCAAAGAAAGAAGCGAATGGTACGTATTCAATACCAGTGAAAGCCGATCTGACAGAAAAGACAGCCGTCATGAAACAGAAGATCGAGGCTGCACAGGGAGATGTGATTGAATTGAAAATCACCAATGAAAATACACAAGTAATACCGGAAACGGGGGTTCGTTTGAAAACAGACAGGCATGTATGGCTGTTGCTTGCCATAAGTAGCATTGCGATTCTGTTTTTGGGGAAAAGACGGAAAAAAATTTAAAATACAGATCATAGAAAATTAGTGATTGACGTAATTAAGAAGCTCCTTTTTGATAAGAATTGATATAGATCGATCCTCATTCAGAAAGGAGCATTTTATTTTACAGTTAAAGGAAGAACAGGAATCATGTTTGGCAGAACATGGTTCCTGTTTTATATATTGGAACACTTTTTGCAATAAAACAGAAAAATTAATTCATATTTTGTGCATTATAAAAAAATGTAAAAAAGACTATACTTATGCTAAGTATGCTGATGTAGGGCTTATCATAAAACATATTGGCAGGATATAAAATTTTTTAATGCAAACTAATACCTGCAAGGGTTTAGTTTAGAAAAGCAGATAATGTCAGACTTTTTGACAGCAGCCACACAGTCAGAGTGGTAAATATACAAGCATAACAAACGATTTGAGGCAGATTTTTATGAAAATGAAATGTACGATATTAAAACAGATTACAGCAATGGTACTGTGCATCACATTATTATCTTCACAGGTTGTGGTTGCCGGTGAGGAAGGTTTTAATGGAGATGAAATAACGGATTCCTTTGATGACAGCATATCAGATACCGGTGATGAAATTCCGGAATATGGTAAGGACGACAGCCTGGAGAAATCAGACGGATTTGATAATTCAGGAGATCGGGAATTTTCGGATTCCGAGGAGACGATCATCAATCCGGATGAGATATCAGATGATCCTGCTCAGACAGGTAATGGTTATTATATAGATGGAAAAATCTGTATTTATAATTACAGCCAGCTTCTGATGATCGGAACAGGTGCCGTAGTATATACAGGAGATAAGGATGGCAGTATAGGAGAAGGTGAGCCGGTCTTTACAGAGGAGACAGAACTTACCTATGCAGCAAACGCAACCTATTGTCTTATGAATGATATTCTGATGGACACTGAAAATATATGGGATGTTCCGGCTGGTTTCTCCGGGACTATCACATCGGCAGCAGAGAATGCAGGTACGACTGTGTATGATGCGGAAACAGATACGATCCATGTGTATAACCGCTATCAGCTGGCACTGATGAAAGAAGACTCAGGCAATGAGCCTGTGATGAGTGAAGACTACATTGCAGAAAAGGTAGGAATGGGTCAGGTTTTCACACTGGAAGATGGTTCCTATCTTACTTACAGCAAAACACATAATTATGTGCTTGCTTCTTCCTTTACAACAGAAACACCGGAGCTTCTTGCAAACAAGGCTGGCACAGAGGATGCAACTCAGAATATCACCAGCGCATATCCTTCCGACTATGAAGGAAGAAATTATTTTGGTCAGGTAGTAAAAAAGATTGGTGACAAAAATTACATTCTGATAGGTAATGAAACACAGCTCCGGGCAATTGGAACAGATACGGAAGTGACAGAGCCAATCTGGCGAGTGTATGAAACAAGAGAGAAAAAGCCGGGATTGTTAGGAGGATATACAGACTGGAAACCAGCAGCTGATACACAGACATACAAAACAGAACTGTATTATCCGGGTGATGCGGATATTGTAAAGTTTAATGACACATATAATTGGTCTGGAAAAGAATTGTATGGAAATAAAAAAGGTGATCATAAGCTGGGAGATACAGATGAGAAGAATGGTGGGGCTTTGTTAGGAACAGGTGCCACAAAACGATATCACTATGTGAGCAGTACGATTCAGGAGTCAGCTGATATGACAGTAACGGCAACAGAAAGTACTGCCAGTGCTTCCGAAGCGGCATCTGTTGAAGCCGATGCAACTGTAAAAGACAGAGATTTGATTGATATGACTTCGGCAGAAAGTGAGGAAGTAGCTGAGCCAGAAAGTGATGATATAGATGCTTTTACAAGTGATGGTGATGAAAGTGATTTTACTGATGATACAACTCCGGAAAGTATAACGGTTGACGAGAATAAAACTTACATCCTTACCTATGATACATCCAAAAGTAGCAATACCAATATTGCAGGATCTGGATATAAATACAGTAAGGATGCGAATTACATTATCTTTCGTGATATTGATCTTTCCAAAGAGGGAACCAATTCTAATGGAGAAGATGATGATTGGGATCCTATTGACAATTATCAGGGAAACATGGAAGGCCGAAAGGGAATGGTTGAAGGTCAGAATATAACAATCAGCCATATCAATATTTCACAGACTAATCCAGTTAATCAGGACAAGCAGGCAGAATATGGTATCGGATTTTTCAGAAATTTGACAACACCATATTCTACATCCCTGACAATATCCCAAAATCCAATCACTGTGAAAAATATTACCCTTTCTGATGTGACGGTTTCTACTACTACAACAAAAGTTAAACAGAATATCAGTTTGATCGGAAGTGTGCTGAAGCTCCTGCTTGGAAGTTTAAGCGGACTGAAACCGGACCCACAATCCCTGGCAACAGGAGGATTTGCTGGTGTTGTAAAAGGAAATATCCAGATTGAAAACTGCAATGTGAAAAATTTACATGGAGTTTCCAATGTAAATGACCGGACCGGTGGCTTCGCAGGTTATGTCAGTGGTATGACACAGTATGATTTGGTATCAAGTGGCTTAGGAGGTCTAGTTGATACTTTAACAAGAATCCTGAATCTGATTCCGCTGCTTGGAGTCGGTGATTTGTTAACTGTACTTTTAAAGGGAGGATTGCTCAGTGTAGACAAATTGATTCCGGTAGGCTATGCCAATCCAAGTATCCAGAATTGTTCTGTAAGCGGTGGCACTTCTGTTACAGGTCAGAAGAGTACCGGTGGATTCGCCGGGGAAGCCATCGGTGCAGTGATGAAAAACTGTTCTGTAGGCGGCACTACCACAGTATCTGGAAATGACTGTTCCGGTGGATTTGTGGGACGTTCTGCGAATGCAGTCGTAGCAGGCGCATTAAGCAGCCTTGGTATTGAATTAATGGGAAATTTCCCGGTCAATACAGTTATGCTGAACTGCAGAATCGACGGAGAGGTAAACGTATCTGCACAGGGAACCCCATCTAAAGAAAGTGGTTATGCAGGCGGATTTGTTGGAGAAATGCGAAATAGTTATGCGGTAGACTGCAGTATTTCCTCTCTTGGCGCTGTATCTGGAAAAGATTATACCGGAGGATTTGCCGGTATAGCAACCCTCGGTGATGTAGCGGATATTGATGAAAGCCAGGGACTTCTGGTAATTGTAAAGGATCTTCTTACAGGGTTGTTAAATGGTAAATTTACCAACATGGATCTTCTGAACCTGGTGGGACTTCGACCTTCTGTTATAAGCGGATGCACCATTGCAGGAGATAACATTTCTATAACAGCAAACGGTAAAAATGCCGGTGGACTTGTGGGATATGCAGGTGCTGTCCAGATTTCCAATACTTCAGAACTTACGGACGATTCAAAGTCAACTACAAAAGCCCTCCAGCGAGTGCTTACTAAGACCGGTGTTACCTATGAATTTGCAGACCGTGTGAATCAGATCAATGCAGCTTCCTCTGTGAAGGTTTCAGCAACGGAGAATGCCGGAGGAATCTTAGGTTATGCGAAGATGACCAGTGTCGGTGATGTCCTTGGCGGAACAGTTACAGCGGCAGACTACATGCGTTTTGAATGTAAAGACTGTTCCGTAAACGGAGGCTCTTTGGGACTTACAGTTACTGCGTCAGATCAGGAGAATGGTCGTGCTGGGGGTGCTATCGGTTATGGAACAGGTGGAGAAGTAAGGAAAACATCCGTCACAAATCTGAATTCTGTAACGGCTGGAAAGTGTGCAGGAGGATTTGCCGGATATTTCGGAAGCGGTACCCTTGCTAATGTTGGTGGTATTAAACTTCTTGGATTACCGCTTTTGAAAATTGACAGCCTTCTTTCTGTAGGGCAGATGATTGAGACGTTTACCGTTGACAGCACTGTTTCAGGTGTTTCGTCAGGATATAGTGTGTCTACTGGCAATGAGAAAGGTTATAGTGGTGGCTTTATTGGAGAATGCATCAGTGGACGAGCAAGGGACACAAAAATCAGCAACCTGAAAACTGTTACTGCATCTGCAACATCAGGAAAAGCCGGAGGCTTTGCAGGTTTTGCTAAAGCCGGAGATGCATTAAGTGCCGGAGATTCCACTACATCACAACTGACAGCGATCGAATTGGAGAATCTTCTTGGAGTTGTCAGTGCCCTGAGACCGGAGTTCAATAATACTTCCATTGCATATGTTTCAAATGGAGATGATCCTCAGGTATCCGCTGATATGGCAGGAGGTTTTGTGGGTGACGGACAGGCAGTAGATATCAACTATGGAAACAACAATTCCGGATTCAAAGCTGACACAGACACTAATTTATCTTCGAATGAATCTACAGGTGAAAAGAATAGTGAAGAAGCAGATTTCATTTCAGCAGTCACGAATAGCGAGAATGAAACAATAGAAGGTGAGACTGGTGCGATTGCAACAACAAATATTACCGGACTTTCCTATATAAAGGGAATCAGCTATGCCGGTGGTTTTGCAGGAAGGCTGATGCCTGGTGATGTGGCACAGACAGGTTCTATTAAGTTACTGGGCCTCTTGAATGTAAATCAACTTCTCAGTGTCATGGATGTGGCTTATCCGAGAATTTCCGATTCTTCTATT